>ENA-OREN01000469-OREN01000469.1-marine-metagenome-genome-assembly--contig:-NODE-469-length-60077-cov-25.993900_pt1 | contig 60077 bp, 49 predicted proteins | sample MGYA00248624_ERZ508555 | MGnify/ENA primary metagenome ERZ508555 (study PRJEB26222, sample SAMN06267773) | marine metagenome | isolation source: Saanich Inlet, British Columbia, Canada | place... | reverse complement strand
CCAATCCGCGGATTTAAGAAATCCCAGTTTGCTGATAAACTATGTCCTGCAGCATGACCAATCGTTTCTTGTTCCAAGGTCCATCGGTGGCTTTGATTTTGAATATCCGCCATGATGGTAAAAGGCTGACCTATGGGATGCCACACCAAATGACCAAATCCTGTCACAGAACTTTTCTTACCCACATAGCGATAATACCGATACCAATCGTCACCCAGGACAGCCACCAAATTCACGTCAGAAAATTGGGATACTTCTCCATAGTGATCTCCCGTATATTTCCGAAATTCTCCGCCAATATCTATACGAAGTTCCTCGTTTTTCCATGTAACCGTGGGTACAACACCATAATAGTTATTATCAATCCATTTTCTTCGAAGCAAATCAGTGGATAGGTTTTGCTCTTGTGAATCCGTGTATTGATCATTTATATCCAAATTATACGAATAATAATCACGTCCGGTTTTTTGCACTTCGTAATATCCTTTTCCCCTAACCAGATAACTGACATTCCGAAAAAATATATTATTTGAAAGACGGGATGTGGTATTGAGTGAATATATTTGTTGAACGAAATCATCGGTAAACGCTTGATACCCGGCCCGGCGTTTCATTCTATCGTTTATATCATTTATATGAATTCCATCCCATAAAAGTTGGGTATTTTCATAGCCAAGGTGCGCCCTGAATTTGTTTGTGAATTTTTCTCCACGATGTTCTAGACCAAAGAACATTCCCTTTTGTTTTGAATTGTGGTTTTCACGGTACCCATCTGATTCTACTTGAGAAGTGCGAAATGTTAAACTAAGATCCTCTCCTAAATCTTTTCCTGAACGGTATCTCAGGGATGTCTTAGAGGTATTCCATTCTCCTGAACCGTAAGAAACTTTTATTTCTCGCTTATCGCTGGCGATTTGGGTATTCACATTGATGGATCCGCCAAAGGCAGATGAACCATAAAGGCTATTCCCAATCCCACGTTGAATTTGGACATCACTGGCATCTGCCAAAAGATCACCATGGTCCACCCAATACACTTGATGGCTTTCATTGTCATTCAAGGGAACACCATCAATCATGACCCCAATCTTGCTTTGGTCAAATCCACGAATAGAGAGATAAGAATAACCGGTACCGTTCCCACTTTCACTATAGGCCCACACGCCAGGTTCGGATGCGAGTATCATGGGTATATCCTCCACCGTATATCGTGTTTCAATTTCTTTGGCCGTTAAATTAGAGAAGGATACAGGTGTTACGCCTGCAATCGCCCGCATTGCATTGACAGTAATTGCATCACTCTCTAACACTGTTGGCTCCATAATAATTGTCATGGATGGACGCGGATTGGTGGAAATCTTTTTATATCCTATATATGAAAATGATATTTCAAACCCGTCTTGAACGATTATTGAAAAGGCACCCGTTTCATCTGATGTTGTACCATTATCGCCGGCAACAATATTGACACCCATAAGATGCACATGCGTTTCACCATCCACAATGATACCATTGACTTCTGTGGATTGTGAAAAAATCTGAGTGAAACCCAGAAAAATATAACCCATTAAAATTCGAATATACTGTTTCATAATATAGCCGTTCCTACGCTGGCATTATCCAGATCAGGTACATGGGTGTTTTCTCAGCCATTTTGACCTGGTTCAAAACAGCACCCCATTTGATATGGGAAATTAATATTTACTGGTTAGGTATTCCAACTGATGGTTTACCCTCATGCTTGTTTCATTCATGACAATTCCCCTATTTTCATGTATTAATAACTCAAGGAAAATCTATGTCCAATAAACAATATCCAGAAATTACCATTAAAGCCGTCCTTTTAGGTATTCTGCTTTCTACGATTCTTGCAGGCGCCAACGCCTACCTCGGCCTTTTTGCCGGAATGACCGTATCCGCTTCCATTCCAGCGGCTGTTATTTCTATGGGAGTTTTATCTTTATTTAAAAAATCAAACATATTAGAAAACAATATTGTACAGACGGCTGCATCAGCCGGGGAATCTTTAGCCGCAGGTGTCATTTTTACTATTCCTGCACTTGTACTGCTCGGATACTGGACAACTTTTGACTATGTTGAAGTGGCTAAGATTGCCGCAATCGGTGGTGTGATCGGTGTCCTGTTCACGGTTCCATTGCGCCGCGCTTTAATTGTGACAGCGAAATTGAAATACCCGGAAGGTGTTGCAACGGCGGAAGTTTTAAGGGCTGGTGATGAAGCCAGAAAAGGTGAATCAAATGATGGGTCCGGCGGTTTAAAAACAATTGGACTTGCCAGTTTGGTTGGCGGTGTCATGAAGGTATGTCAACAGGGATTTGCCATGTGGCATGCAGAAATGGCCGGCGCTGCAGTGGTGGGCAAATCTATTTTTGGGATTGGAACTGATTTATCTCCGGCCTTGATTTCTGTGGGATACATAGTGGGTAGAAATATCGGGATCCTTGTTGTGGCTGGTGGATTGATTTCCTGGGCAATTGCTATCCCCATTTATTCTGCCATGGTGGGATTTGAAGGAGATGCTTTGGATTCCGCCTGGAATATCTGGAATTCTAAAATTCGATATTTAGGTGTGGGCGCCATGGTTGTGGGCGGTGTCTGGTCTCTCATAAAATTATTTAAGCCATTGGTCGAAGGTATCAAAGCCAGTCTGAATGCAGTCAAAAATCGTTCCAGTGATAAAGATGTTCCTTTGGAAGAACAGGACATGCCCATCAATTATGTAGCCATTGCACTTCTGGCGCTATTGGTTCCTGTTTTTCTCCTTTATTTGGATATAATTGGATCCGTAGGAATTGCCGCTTTGTTGTCTGTTATTATGATGGTGTTTGGCTTTTTATTTTCTGCCGTTGCCGCTTATATGGCTGGTGTAGTTGGCTCATCTAATAACCCAATTTCTGGTGTAACAATAGCTACAATTCTATTTGCATCCCTATTATTATTGGCTATCCTTGGAACCGGCTCCGGGGTAGGCGCTGCCAGTGCCATAATGGTGGGAGCCGTTGTATGCTGTGCCGCCGCCATTGGCGGAGACAATCTCCAGGATTTGAAGGCAGGAAATATTCTTGGTGCAACGCCGTGGAAACAGCAGGTCATGCAAATTGTGGGTACCCTGGCAGCCGCAGTCGTACTTGGCTTGGTTTTAGATATTCTCCATACGGCATATACCATTGGATCTCCCACCCTTTCTGCCCCTCAAGCCACATTGATGAAGTCGGTTGCAGATGGTGTATTTACAGGAAATCTTCCATGGAATTTTGTCTATATGGGTGGTGTTATTGCTATCATTTTAATTCTAATAGATTTGAGACAAGAAAAAGTCGGGTCTGACTTTCGGGTTCCTGTATTAGCGGTTGCTGTGGGTATCTATTTGCCTATCACCTTGACTGTACCCATATTTATTGGCGGAATGATTAACCACTTAGGTAAAAAAGCCGGTGGTTCCAAATCATCTGAAAAACGCGGGCTCCTTATGGCATCAGGTTTAATTACCGGTGAAGCACTTATGGGTATTCTTGTGGCAGTACCAATTTTCCTTACAGGACAAAAAGACTGGTGGCCTAATTTTGACGGATTTGGATTGGTGGGACCAGCCTTATTTATTGGCGTAATATATTGGGTCTATAAATCGGTCTCAAAAAAGTAGATCGATGAAAATATCAGACAGCCTTCTGAAAAAACTTCCCAAAGTGGAACTCCATTGCCACTTAGATGGCTCTCTGCGTATAGAAACTATTTTAGACTTGGCTCGGCGGCACAATGTGTCGCTGCCAAGCTCTGACGCTTCAGGATTGACAAAAATCCTCTCAATTGGAAAAAAACGGGGAACATTGGAAGAATACATTACCCGTTTTGATATAACACTCAGTGTCATGCAAACACGGGATTCACTCAAACGAATCGCCTACGAATTGATTGAAGATGTGGCCGCCGAAAATATTCGGTATATTGAAATTCGCTACTCCCCTATTTTACATACATCCAATGGAATGACATTAGATGAAGCGATCTTTTCTGTTCGGGATGGACTGAAGAAAGGTGAAAAGGATTTTGGTGTAAGATCTGGTATAATCGTTTGCGGAATCCGGCATATTTCACCGGAAGCATCCTTGAAATTAGCTGATCTTTGCGTCCGATTTAAAAATAAAGGTGTGGTTGGTTTTGATTTAGCTGGCGCGGAAGAAAACTTTCCCGCCAAAGATCACCGGGAAGCCTTTTATATGATTTTGAATCATAATATCAATGCCACTATTCACGCAGGAGAAGCATTTGGTCCTACTTCCATTCATCAGGCAATTCATTATTGTGGCGCCCATCGTATTGGACATGGTACCCGTTTAAAAGAGGATAAAGACCTAATGCGTTATGTGAATAATCATCGAATCCCATTAGAGATTTGTCTCACATCCAATTGGCATACATTTTCGGTTCGTTCCTTAAAACACCATCCCATGCGGTATTATTATGATCAGGGTATTCGGGTTACACTTAATACGGACAACCGTCTAATGTCTAATACCACACTCACCAAGGAATTTGGACTCGCCAGAGATTTATTTGGGTTTACCCTACATGACTTTCGTGAAGTGACGATTGTCGCCATGAAATCAGCCTTCTTACCTCACAAGATTCGGAAGGAAATGATTAAAAATATTGCGGTAGAATTTGAATCTGAATTTGGAATTTTACCGGAATATATTGAACAATAATAAATTTATTATTACGATTCTTTAGATTTTATTTTTTTCTTCACTTTTTCAATTATATTGTGAGTCCACCGTTTAACAGGAGGGAATACACTGCCTAATAATAATAAACCGGGAATACCAAACATCCAGCCTTGAAGAATGGGGATCAACCCCCCTACCAGCCCAACAATGACCAACATAATCCCAATGATAACTTTGAAAGTATTAATAACAGGTTTCATTCTCTGATTACCGCTACCTTTCCAATTGTGGCTGCACCACTTTTATCATAAACAGCGATAAGGTAAACACCGGTTCCAACTAACTCGCCGGATTCATCTCTTCCATTCCAAAATGCTTGATACCCTTGAACTTCTGAATTTGGAATGGACCGCAACACCTTTCCATTCAAGGTCATTATTTTAAGTGAACTTTCATCCTTTAAACCTTCAACTGTCATGGGGGTTGAACTGGGTATACGAAATGGACTGGGAAAAATATTTACAGAATTATATGATTTTTTTTCTTCTGAAAAAGGAATGCGAAAAACGCTGACTCCTTTATTCGTTGCAATATATGCCAATCCTTCATCACCATTAAAAGTTACATCATTCACATGGTTAGAAAGCAGATTGCTATTACTTTCATTTAAACCGTTTATATCTGGCCAATATTCGCCATTTTCTGTTACGATATGAATACCATCAAATTCGGAAGTCACCCAAACATTTCCCCTAGGATCAAACCGAATACGAGAATTGGTGTTAAAAACAACATTAGGAAAGTAGGGAAATAAATCTCCATTGGTTGCCGTAGGACCGGTTTGGCTCACTGGGTTTGTGTCCGAAACTTGAAGATCTTTGTGGATAAGTCCAATCGGTGTGAGAATCCATAATCGGTTTTTGGATGAAACATTTATGTCTAATGGTGTTCGCATTGTGATACCAGGATCTACCCGCTCTTCTAACCATACCTCACTGGTTGGATCCATCACATCGCCTGAATATTTATACATCACCAATTTTGAGGATGAACTTACCCAAACTCGATTGAAATTATCAGCTGAAATTGCATAGGAATTATTGGATAATACCCCACCACTTTCACCAATAGAAAAATGCCGCGATTGGTTTCCATTGAAAACACTGAGTGGCAAATTATAATTATTATCAGACGTTCCCCAAATATTGCCCTTTCCATCCATGGTAATTCCTGAAACAATAAAGGTTTCATCATCATTTGTTGATTGAACTGTTGGTATATAAAGTTGCTGGACTTTGATTCCATCACTTACATCAAAAGAAACAATACCCGATGTTGTGGAATAGATTAAACCCATATATATATATCCATCATTGCCTAAAAATATTCTCGACACTTTATTTCCGAAATCTATTGGGCTTTGTTCAAGGTTCAACGACGTGGAAAATCCACGAGCATGGGCAAAAGTTGAAAGATTTGTCCAACCACTCATAGAAATGCCTCTTGCATTGGCCATAAATATTTTATTATCAGGGGTAATTGAAATAACCTGCGGTGCCGCAATGATCGGTTCATTCCCTGCAATATGACTCAAAGTTATCCCATCAAATTGTGCGAACCCAATATTTGTACCGATTATGGACGAAAAATTGCTAATAGTAATATCTGAAAAGTGAAAACCAGGATCTGAAAATTGTTTTTCGAATAAATCAGTTCCGATATGGTAAACGGCTGAATCAGTGACAGCCATATAATCCAGTGGTCCTCTTACAGCTATCGACCGAATACTACTAAACTCAATTTGGTTGGTCACCATAGGAACAGGAGTATTATTTAACTGAATTGAATAGATTGCCTGGGGAGTTACGATAGCTAATTCTTCATCTTTTTCTGCCATAGCAATGATAGGCAACCCAATTTGGATAAAGCGTTTATTCCAATAAATTGGATGTGTTTGATGCGGGTTTCCCCCAATGAGCCCAAGGTCCGTTAATAATATTAAGTCATCACCCAGTTTAACAATATCATTAATATATCCAATATCCTCCCGTCCATAAAAATCTCTATAATATATTTTGTCGTTCGAATGAATAAATTCCATTATACCCCAAACACCATTTTGTTTAACAGTACCATATACCATGTCTTTATACGTAACAAATCCTGACACCATTTCAATATCTAATTGAAACCAATCCAAACGTTTTTCATCATTCAAATCCCAAACCTGAACACCTGACTTACTTCCAATCCATAACAAGCCATTCGGACCTTTATGTACCGTGGTTAAGTCTGTATCCATTAATCCATGGTCTTTTGTATTAACAATATATTCTCCTGATATGGTGTGATACACGCCCAATCCGCCACCGGTAGCCAAGATAATTTCATCTTTAGAAACAATCAAGGATCGAACATCAAGAGATGATGTAATTGCTTTCATTTCGCCCACCCGGACTTGAGGAAAAAGTAAGCAGAAAGCCAATGGTAATAGAAATAATTCCCGCATTAGATACTAAAAGGGGCCGGAATAAAACAGAGTATAAAAATAAATAAACATGCATACCCCACCCGTATGTTTACGATAGATAAAGGTGTATGTATATCCTGAATAGGCGGATGCTTCGTTGAACGCATGAGGATCAAAATTAAAATGCCCCAAACCAACCAATTCAAGGAAAGAAAACTTAATGGAATTAATGCAGCTAATGCAACTTTAGCCACCCAACCTTGTTTGTCTCCAAACATGGCATAGGCCACATGGCCCCCATCCAGTTGTCCGATTGGCAACAGGTTTAGCATGGTCACCAGTAAGCCGATCCACCCAGCAAAGGCTATGGGATGGAGCATAATATCCTGTGTTTCCAGCAACCCGGGATGGGTGATCCATGTGAGCAGTTTCATGAGAATGGAATCGCCCAGCATCAAGGCCCCCTCTACATCCACTTTGTCCACAACATCCGATAGAAGTAATCCAATGATCAAGGCCGGAACGGCAATGACGAACCCGGCAATGGGTCCCGCGGCACCGATTTGGAGGAGAGCATCCTTGCGATAGATGGGTGATTTAATTTTTATAAAGGCCCCGAAGGTACCGATTAAAAACAGGAATGGAGGCGCGGGGATGAAATAAGGCAGTGTGGCGTCTACCTTATGTTTCTGGGCATAAAAATAATGACCAAATTCATGGGTGCCTAAAATCAGCATCAATGTTACTGAAAACGGAATTCCCTTCAATATTTCTATGGGAGATTCCAAAATACGAGCACCTTCCATCATGGCGCCTGCCAGTAAAGTAGTAAAAACTGTCAGTAAAAATAAAATCCAATGGATCCGTGGAATCGTTGGAATTTTTAATATGACATTATCTTCCCCATCCTTCACTCTTAAGTATAAGTCACCATGATTATTTTTAATGGAATAATGAATTTCTTCTTTTTTTAGAATAATATCTAGATCATTTTGAACGCTATCATTAATTAAATTCCCCACCGCCAACCATTCGCCTTTATTTGAACCGATTTGAGAAGGACGAAATTGTTCGTCCAATTTTTTTAGTAAATTTCGGAATTGTGTTTCAGTCATGATTCTGGAATAAAAATAGAATGGTAAATTACAACGAACGAAATAGGAATCGGTTTCAAAATATAGAAAAAAACAGCCTTGAAATTCTGAACACTGACTTCCTGCGTTTATCGAAGGATGAGATGTGAAGAATCTCAAACTATATGTAACAATGAAACAGGTGCTTGAGATCCTTCCCCCAACAAGTTGGGATCAAGATGACAATATGGAGGTTACCTATTTCTTTATATTAGAGTGTTTCTCCTGTTTTTCTTTTAGTAATTCATGCATGCCCCGACTCTGCATATCCAATGTAAGTTGGTTAATCCAATATTTGGTTTGAGCTACATATTGATCAATCACTTTTTGAGAAATTTGTTCCGCCTGCATATGAACAATAATCATCGCAGACACAACTGGAACAAAATCCATCAATGGATCATCATAAAAACGATCTAACTGACGAACTGTTTCCCGGGGTGTAAGATAATCAACCCGATCACCATAAAGACTATCGGCAAATGCCTGTTTCTCTCCCCATGCTTTCAAATAATAATACAAACGGCCATCCAATATACCCGTAAGGTAAGCGGATTTTATTCGATAAGTCATTTCAGGATTTCCTTCAACCCGTTTGACTACTTGCTCCCAATCGGTACCATCCCAAAGTAGTTTGTTCTGCTTTTCCAGGATTTGACTCGACAAAACAAAGGGGAAAAGTATGGATAAAAGTACGATCTTCATCAAAATGGATTTCACGGTTTGACTGCGTTCTTTATGGAGTATTTTTCTATCATAGTGTATATGAAATATGCGAAGCCGAAATGAGCCAATGCAACAAATTCTGCTGATAAAATATACCAGGGCCAAGGACCTAAATAATCAAGTAAGGAAGCTGTGGGTGGTTTACCCATGATCCAAAAGTAATTTGAATCCAGAGATAAATTAGTCACGAAGGCTAAGAGTAAAAATGCGTTTAATGCAATAAATGCTTTCTTCAGGCTCGCCAATGTTGGTTTCATCTCATAAACAACAACGGCATAAATCAAAGCGACTACCATGAGATTATGCCCTACAAAAAACCTAAAATAATGAAAATGGGGGAAATCTTGTGCAATATCCGGGGTAACCATTCCTTGAAACACACCTGACAATCCCCAGAAATATAGAATTTCAAAAATACGAAAATTACGTTTGATCATGACCAGTGGTAATAATAGGTTTGCCAATCGACAAAGGTGCACCGGTAAATGGAGACTGACATCAAAAGATCCCCCGATCCATTCTAAAATAACCCAAAGAGGATAATTGATACCCACCAATATCCCCAGAAATATACCAACTTGATGCTGGGAACTTTGGTTAAGGTGGTTTTTAGCAAACCAAGGGAGCCAAAAGACTAAAAATAAAAATAATAGAATACTTGCCCAATGGGATACCCCAAATAATTCAAAAGGCGTATATGTGTTTAAATATTCAGCGATTGCTGAACGCATAACAAATATTTATTCTTCTTTATTCTGGATGTTATTCTCTCCACCGCCAATTTTCTGCAGCTGAACCATTGCACCTAAAAGCATTATGATAGCCAACATCCAAATATGATTGAAAGAATTTCCCGCCGAACGTTCCATCCACCCAAAGATAAAAGTCCCAATAGCCCCGAAAATAAAAACTAACCCTATACCGAGGCGAAGTTTATCATTTAGAAATTCACTCATGCATCAGATTTCTTGGCTGTTGTTTTTTTGGTAGCTGTTTTCTTCGGTGTTGCTTTTTTAGCTGCAGGCTTTTTTGGGGCTGCTTTTTTAGCTGCAGGCTTTTTTGGGGCTGCTTTTTTAGCTGCAGGCTTTTTTGGGGCTGCTTTTTTAGCAACAGCAGGTTTCTTTACTGCCGTTTTTGGAGAAACTGCTTTTGGTTCCTTGGTATGAGCAACCTTCTTTTCGGCTTTCTTACCAGAAGCAATGGCTGCCTGATTTAGCGCTTTAAGACGGTTTTTATTACGGCGATGTTTTTTCGCCACAAGTTTCTGTTTTTTATTCATTTTTTTCCTTTTAATTCATTAAATATTTGCGGGAACGTTTGGGAATCGAACCCAACTCCCCGCTTATCACGGGGACAACGGTGTTGAAGACCGCGAGGGGCACCAGCCTCCTAATCATTCCCAAATTGTCTATTCAGGGTTATTTAAGACCCGGAAATCTAATCCAAATTTCTTTTTCAATTTCTGTCCAATTTTTTCTGCCGATGATTTTGTCTCGAAACGTACAATGCGGACGGCATGAAGTCTTTTCCCATTGGAGTTTACAGTATGTACCTCCGTCGCGAATCCATATTCCTGAAGCTGTTTCTTTAATCGATTCGCATTATCAAACTTTCCGAAAGCGCCAACCTGAACTACCCATGGTTTTTCAACACGTTTGGGCACAATGATTTTTCGTGCAGCTTTGAAAGATTTAATACGACTACTTGTGGTACCTGGATCTAACCGAACCAATTTAGCTTCATTTGAAGTATTCTCCACCCCACCTATTTCATAATCTGAATAATTAAGACTGGGGTATAATTGTTTTAATGTCCTTACAGTTGTACTTGCCGTCGATTCTTCCCCAGTTGCTAAATAGGCATTGACCATTAGATCCATGGCTCTTTGATGATGTTTACCCTGAGGATATTTAGTTAATATTTTTTTAAACTGGACACTCGCTTGGGAATACAAACCGCGAGAAAATAAGTACTCCCCTATTTTCATTTCAGATTTAGGTGCAAAATCTGAATCGGGAAAGTTCTTAATTACATTTCGATATAATACCAGTGAAGAATCTCCATTCTCATTAAGCATTGCCTGAAGAAAATAAACACCTGCTTCATCCGGATATCGATTTAATAATTCTGGAAGGGATTCCTGCACATCCTCCATTTTACCCTTTTCAATCAAGGTTAAATATAGATCTATATTTTGAGCCGAAAGTTGCCATCCCCAAAGAATTGCAATTATCATAAATCCGCGGTACTTCATTCTCCATCAGTCGAGGTTAATAATTGAATAATGCCGTCGATTTGATTTGATAATTCATGCGGTTTGGATATGTTTAAGGAAAGCTTTAAACGCATTAACTGTGCGTGGATAGATTCATTATTTTTACTAAGCGCATCTTCAACAAGAGTCAATGCATTACTGTGCTCACCTTTTTCTTCTAAGACATTGGCTAATTTTGCTAAAGCATTTAGGTTTGCAGGATCCTTATCGAGGATTCGTTCGTAAAATTTTTCAACTTCACTAAATCGACCAAGATCGAATAATGCAGATTCAATCTTAGAATATATTTGTTGTCCATCCTCTGGATTAAGTATTGCAAACTTTTCCCAATTTTCAATCGCCTTTACCAAATCTCTATTTTCAGCGTATAAGTCGCCCAATCTTAAAAAGGGTAATCCAAATTCCGGAGCTGTTTTCACTGCTTTTTGAAATTGAGCTTCTGCTTCTTTTTGCCGACCTTTTTCTAATTTATCCATACCTTGATATACCAAGAACCGAGCAATTTGATTTGGATCTTTGGATTGTGTCAATTTTTGGATTGATTTTGTAATTTGTGTGGCCTGATCCCAATTACGCTGTTTCTCAAATATATTAAGTAAAAATTCATTGGCCCATATACTTTTGCGATCGAGTTTTAATACCAATTCAGCTTCACGCTGGGCTTTGTTTAGTTGGCCGATTTGCATAAAATCGCGTGCTAAGGATTGGTGTATATCCCGCTTGATTTCATTATTTAAATTGGGTCGGACAGTGAGAGATTGATGTATTTTTATTGCTGCCTGAGCGTTGTCTTCTTCTCTTAATATATCACCCATTTGCAAATAGGCGTCAATATGGTTCGTATCTTGTTTAACCACATCTCTTAAGTGTTTCAAGGCCGTGCGCGTATCGCCCCTGACCATCGCATTCAAGGCGTGGGTATAAATTGATTCTGTTCGTTTTCGCTGTTTAGGCTTGAACAAATATAATAGAAATCCTCCTGCTGCAATTAGCAAAAGGGCAATCAGTAAAATCCATTTCAAAGAATGCCTTCTCCTTCGTCTGAATCGTAAATACCTTCGTCAATGGCTACATTCCTTAGATCATTAAGTTCATCTGATAATCGGCGGTTTTTTGTTTTCAATGAACGAATTTCTGTTTTTGAAGAAAGGATATTAGTTACAGCAACACCATACCCAATTAAAATGCCCACAGATAATGCACCAAGCATTATCATCGCTACCTTAACATTTTCATATTTTGCGAATATCAAATCAACCGATACTATGTTGGTATTCTGCATTAAAAAGACCAAAACCAATACGAGCACGACTAATCCGGAAAATATTTTAACCAGTTTCATCAAGCTGCCTCCATTTCTTGAATATGAACAATTTCTCCATGTAATGTAATCCCGCGAGCATCCATTATTTTCACTGGAATTAAATCTTTAATTTTAACATTTTCCTTATTGAAAATGACCCATTTATTAGAATCTGTACGCCCAGCCCATTGTTTTTTCGATCGTTTACTTTCTTTCTCTACCAAAACCATCTCTACATTACCAATCATTTCTTTATTCCGAAATAAGGTATGTTTCTTCTGCATGTCAATTAGTCGTTCCAATCGATCTTGCTTTTCACCTTCCGAAACATGATCATCGTATTCTGCTGCTTTAGTTCCAGGTCTGGATGAATACTTAAAAGTGTATGCCGAATCAAATTGAATCGCTTCCATCACCGCCAAAGTTTCCTGAAACTCTAATTCATTTTCCCCAGGAAATCCCACTATAATATCTGTAGAAATCCCCACACCTGGTAGCATTTGTCGAATTTGTTTCGCCTGATATAGAAATTGATCATTGGTATACGTTCGGTTCATACGTTTGAGTACCGCATCATTCCCTGCCTGCAACGGCAGGTGAACATAATTACAAATATTGTCATGTTTGGCCATAACATTTAAAACATCTTGTGTCATATCTTCGGGGTGAGGCGAAGTGTATCGAATCCGTTTCAAACCCGATATCTTAGCCACTGAATCTAACAATTCATGAAATTTTTGACCTTCAAAATGATATGAGTTCACATTTTGTCCCAAAAGAGTAATTTCAACAAATCCATCAGAAACGGCTTGGGTAGCCTCTTGTACAATACTATCAACACTTCGAGAGCGTTCCCTACCTCTGGTGAATGGCACAATACAAAATGTGCAAAACTTATCACAACCCCGCATGATAGTAATCCAAGCATTAATTCCTTCATGGCGACTAGGGAACATATCATCATACACTTCATAACGGGAAAGTTTGGTATCAACGGAATGGGAATAATCATCATTCCTGTCTTGTATCATTTCTGGTAAACGACGATAGGAATCAGGGCCTAAAACAATATCAACAAATGGCATAGATTCCAAAATATTTTCTCTCAAATTTTGTGCCATACACCCTAACACACCAATAATTGTTTTAGGATTTTGTCTCTTAATCTGGTGGTAATATCCAAGCCGAGAGTGAACTTTATCCTCTGCATGTTCCCGAATAGCGCAGGTATTCACAAAAATTGCATCTGCTGTATGAATGTCCTTTGATTCCGAAAATCCTTCCCGAGAAAGAAGACCAGAAACCAGTTCAGAGTCAGCGACATTCATCTGACAGCCAAATGTTTCAATGAAGTATGATTTACTCATATTGTTAGCTTGAAAATTACTGTGAGGTGATTAGAGGAAAAAAGGCTTACTTCAAGTAGCCTGAGAAAAAATAATCCATAGGATTTTGGGGTGCACCATATTGATGAATTTCATAATGTAGGTGAGGGCCAGCTGATCGACCTGTATTTCCAGATGTCCCAATCAACTCACCCCGTAGCAATTCTTGTCCCCGTTTAACTTTTATTTTGGATAAATGAGCGTAAATCGTGCGGTATCCATTTCCATGATCAATTTTAATTACTTTCCCAAATCCCCCTTGATTCCCAGCATATTTTACTTTTCCATCCGCAGGAGTATAAATTTTTGTCCCGGTATTTACTGCAAAATCTAAACCGTAATGAAATCGAACTTTTCCGTTGAATGGATCTTCACGATATCCAAAACCAGAGCCCAAGTAGCCTTCTTGAACAGGGCGAATAGAGGGGATTATTTTCAAATTATCTGAATGATCACGCACTGAATTAAACATCGTATTATAACTTTGCAATTCCAGTTTCACTTTTCTTGATAAGGCATCAACATTCATTTCAATATCAGAAATGAGAGAAGTTACATGGGGAGCAATTTCATCTATATTTGGATTTTTTAACTTCGTGCCTCCGATACCCATTTTACGAACATCTTGATCAATCTGAGGTAACCCAGCATAAGTTCTAATTGCTAAATCTTTTTTTTCTATTATACCCACTTGCCCAGATACATCTTCAAGTTGCGTCTGTAAATCAACTAAAGTTTGAGTTAAGTTCTTATAATTTGACTGAAGGTCTTTCAGCTTAGCTTTGTATAAAATCCCCGTTAAAGCATCGGCGCTTAAAAATAAGGCAATGGATATTAATACAACAGCAACTCCAGAAATCGTCAATAATTTTTGACGCGAAAAATGGAAATGCTGAACGTCTGTATCACGCTCAGAAACAATGATATAATTATGGTATTTATTGGATTTTTTCTTACGACGAAACACGGTTTATCCGCCAAACTTAGCTATATAATTTACAACAATGTCTATCATTCATCAATATGGATCATTTTAGGTATATTTTAAGTAAATGTGATCGGGTATTATGTCTCAGTTTTTGGAGTCCTTTGGTCTTTATTTGCCGAATCCTTTCTCCAGATAAACTCAGAATCCTACCAATTTGTTCAAGATTTTTTGGAATTTTTTTGCTACAGCAACCACAAACCGCAAATTATGTGTAACCAATTCATTAATCGCATCCTTGTCACCTGATATAGCCAATTGCGCCAGACGAACTTCTTCCTCATTTGAAAGAGGTTTCAATTCCTTTATTTCCCCAAGATATTGGGTGAGTGCTGTTTTATGTTGGTAAGAAGCGGTTTTAGAAGGTGGCAAGGATATAAATCTTATTCAGATTTTTCTTCTGAACCTTCAGGAGTTTCTAATTCTGAAGGTATTATTTCCTCATCAGCCACACTCTCATCTTCTATCGTGTCAGAAAGGTCGGTGTCTTGAATATTATATTCAGCCTTAATTCGGTTTATTTCGTTTTTCTTTTCTGATATGTCTTTTGAAATAATCGAAATTTTTTCTACATGGATGAAAAATTCGGAATTTCCAGTGAAATTAACCATATTATCATCTTTTGCTTGCTCGTAAACCAATTTACCCAAGGCTTCCTTTTCCCTGCGGGAATCTCGCTGTAACTGATGAATATCCAGTTTAATTTTACTGATTTTAGTTAATTCTTCTGTTTTTGCAACGGCAACCTTGCTCACTTCTTCTGCTTTTTCTACAGCAGCATTGCCCCATTCCTTCATATTATCTTTTAAGTCATCCCATAATTTTGACATAATCTTCTCGCTTTTGTGTTTTTATCATATTGGAATTTGAATGATTAATTTTTTTTCAGCAACATATTTGCAATATAAAATATCCCAGAACCAATGATGAGGGCATTTAGTTCCAATACAACGTTATTTTCTCGGATACCCCAAACAAGCCCAGAGAGTAAAATAACCATGGATACGATTTGAATGCTTCTAAGTAGGACGTACTTCATATTGTTGTCCAAGATTTATCCATCGCAAGATATTTTTAAAGTTCCAAGAATATGCATCACCCAAAATAGACAATGGATTTGTCTTTTCAGAAAGTTTTTTTACAAATCCAACCATGCGTTCATCACTTAATTGTTCGTAAATAATGCGATTCAAGAAAGACAATCTCCTTTTTTGATTTAGTGCTCTGATAATCTTCTTAGATTCTCTTTTCTTTCCCATAATAGATAATCCCGCTGCCTGGCCAGACATCATGGACATACGGATTCCAAACCCAAATAAATAGTCCTGGAATCCGCCGGCTTCACCTATTTTATATGGCGGTTGCATTGGTCCAATAGGAAGCGAAAAACTTCCACGGCCTCCAAACGGTTTTCCAGGAGGGATCTTCAATCCCATTGAATTGAAATAATTCATACTATTTTTAAATGAATCAGACTTAAGGTTATTAGATTTTTTAAAAGCAGTAGCTAAAGTTCCCCGGCCATTGAGAATGATTAGGTAAGCATATCCTTTCGGTGCAAATCTTTTTCCTAAAAGTAAATGGACTTGATTTGGTAGCATTGTTTCAAAATTAGTTCCCTGAATAAATGCTGCTGCTCTCGTTGTACCAGTCGCGATAATTTGACATGAATCTGGTGCCTTTTTCCCAAACTCAAATTGGACACCATGGGTTTTACATTGTTGAAAAAGTTGAAAATCTAAATCATTAGATTTTTTTCCCCGACTTACCATGTAAAAGAATGGATGTTTATTATAAATAGTGAAAGGTTTGGAATTTTGAGAATGAACGACAAACTGATTTATAGGAAATGTCGTTAAACGATTGAAATTAATTCCGAAATCATTAAAAAAATCTGGGACTGGTTTGGAAAATATCCAATTTTCTAACCCTTCATAATCTCCGTCACGACCGCCTCCAACTTCGGTCTCTTTTTCATATACTATTGGGTTAAAATTTGATTTTTTTAATTGTAACGCAACCGTTAACCCGGCAATCCCACCCCCAGCTATTTGAATCGATTTATTGGAAGTGTTTATCATCGCAATTTAGCACTCAAGTTGTCGAACGGAGTAAATCTCAGGTAATTGTTGTAAATGTTCCATAACATCCTCTGGAACAGGGTTATCAACCCGAATCACGCCAAACGCCTTTCCATCATTCCAATCTCTAAACTCGCGACTTAAAAAATAAGCACCAATATTTATAGAAGCACTTCCAAGCATGGTACCTACTTTTCCAATAATGCCCGGTACATCTTTATTCTGTATAAAAACCAATGTGCCATGTGGTGTTATATCTATTTCATATCCAAGAATATTTACAAGTCTTTTCTGATTCCCTTGAAATATACTACCATGGATATCAGACGTTGTTGATTCCCCTAAAACAGTCGTCCGAATCAAATTAGTATAGGAACCACTATCTGTAGAATTGCTATGTTCAATATCAATTCCTAACTCAACAGCCAAAGATTTCGCATTGATGTAATTCACACGATCTGAAACACGATCTTTTAATAATCCTTTTAAAAAAGACAATGCAGCTGGTTTAGACTCATCCATCGACCCGCCACAATCCACATATATTTTCTTTATTACACCTGGATTTAATTGCCCTTGAATATGCCCCATTATTTCTGCCAAATCTAAATGGATCTGAAATTTTTTTATTTTTGAAGCGTCAGAAATTGGCATATTTAATGCATTAGCCAGCTTTTCACAAATAAGATAATCTCTCACTTGTTCGCATACCGCCATGCTTACCCCTTCTTTTGCTTCCTGAGTTGAAGCGCCAAGATGGGGGGTTAAAATAATATTTGGTGCATTCAATAAAGGATTCGATTCATCTACCGGCTCAGATATAAATACATCAATCGCTGCACCCGATATCTTTCCATCTATAAGTGCCTTAGCCAAATCAGATTCATTTATAATTCCACCTCTTGCAACATTTATAATTCGGGCATTTGGCTTCATAGATGATAACCGTTTATAATCAAAAAGATCACGTGTGGAATCCATGAGTGGTACATGAACGGTGATAAAATCTGATTGAGCGACTAATTTATCCAGGTCAACAATCTCCACCTCTTCTTCATTGAACATTTCTTGGTTTACAAAGGGGTCATACCCTAAAATATTCATACCAAAGGCATGGCAACGGGTCATGACTTCCCTACCAATTTTCCCCATGCCAACAATACCAATTGTTTTATTGAGTAATTCGGTTCCAACCAATGCGTGTCTATTCCATTCGCCCCTTTTCATGCCACGATCTCCGACAGAAATATTCCGGGAAAGTGTTAACATCATTGCGACGGTATGTTCTGCAGCAGAGATAGTATTCACATCTGGTGTATTCATAACGACAATGCCACGACGGGTGGCTGCCGGGATATCTATATTATCTACACCGACACCGGCACGTCCAATTACTTGAAGGTTTTTAGCTGATGTAATCATTTCTTCAGTTATTTTTGTACCACTACGAATAATCCAACCGTGCACATCCTTACAGGCTGTCGCTTTTTCTTCAGGGGATCCATTGGGTAAGTGTACGATCTCAAATTTCGCTTCTTTCAAAACGGCCATACCGCTTTCAGTAATTGGGTCTGATACTAAAACTTTCATATACTATCCCTGTTCAGATCGAATGAGGTTGAGCGCAGAACCCGCTTTAAACCATGCGATTTGTGCTTCATTATAGGTATGATTACATTCAATGAAATCCCTTGAACTATCACCATGTGTTACAGATAAAATGAGTGATTTCCCAGGAGAAAATCGATCTAAATCAACAAAATCAAAAGTGTCATCCTCTTGGATTAAATCATAATCACTTTTGTTCAAAAATGTTAATCCCAACATACCCTGTTTTTTTAAGTTTGTTTCGTGAATCCGGGCAAATGAACGAACCAATACCACTCTCACACCCAGAAATCGCGGTTCCATTGCTGCATGCTCTCTGGAGGATCCTTCACCATAGTTTTCATCACCCACTACAATGGTTGGTATCTGGTTGAATTTATAACTTCTTTGAACGTCAGGTACAGCACCATATTCTCCGTTTATTTGATTTTTGACAGAATTGGTTTTTTCATTAAAATAATTCATTGCTCCCGTGAGCATATTATTAGAAATATTATCTAAATGTCCTCGAAACCGCAACCACGGTCCCGCCATAGAAATATGGTCTGTGGTACACTTTCCTTTGGCTTTGATGAGCAATTTCATGCCCGTAATATTTTGTCCATCCCATGGTTCAAATGGTGTTAAAAGCTGAAGCCGTTCTGATGCAGCATTCACCACCAATTCTATATTTGACCCATCTTCTGCTGGTGCTTGATAGCCTAAATCTTCCACTTCAAATCCTTTGATGGGTAAATCATTACCGATGGGAATTTCTAATTTTACCGATTCACCATTTTCATTGAGGAGCGTATCTGTAACTGGATTGAAAGTTAAATCTCCGGCAATGGCCAATGCAGTCACTATCTCAGGTGAGCCCACAAATGCGTGGGTGTTGGGGTTCCCATCTGCCCGCTTCGCAAAATTTCGATTAAAGGAATGGACAATCGTATTTTTGTCACCCGAGTCTGCGCCCGGTCTTGCCCATTGACCAATACAAGGCCCGCAAGCATTGGAAAAAATACTGGCTCCCAATGCCTCAAATGTATCAATGAACCCATCGCGAGCGATAGTATATCTCACAAGTTCAGAACCAGGTGTAATGGTAAAATCCGCTTTGGTTTTCAATCCGAGATCTACAGCCTGTTTTGCAATGGAGGCGGAGCGAGAAATATCTTCATACGAGGAATTAGTACAAGATCCAATTAAACCCACTTTTACCTCTGTTGGCCATTTGTTTTCTGCCGCAGATTTAGCCATTTCAGAAATCGGTGTGGCTCTATCTGGTGTAAACGGGCCATTTAAGTGAGGTTCTAATTCAGATAAATTAATTTCAACGACCTGGTCATAAAACTTTTCAGGGTGGGCATATACTTCATCATCGGCGTTTAAATATTTTGCAATACCGTCAGCAAGATCTGCCACATCTCCACGACCCGTCGCTCGAAGATATTTTTCCATATGTCCATCATAACCAAATATGGAAGTAGTGGCACCAATCTCAGCTCCCATATTGCAAATGGTCCCTTTTCCTGTACAGGATAATTTATTTGCACCTTCGCCAAAGTATTCTACTATAGCATCGGTACCACCTTTTACTGTTAGAATACCAGCAACCTTTAAAATCACATCCTTAGCAGACGTCCAACCACTTAATTCACCTGTTAATTTTACGCCAATCAATTTTGGGAATTTCAACTCCCAAGGTAGGCCCGCCATCACATCTACCGCATCGGCGCCCCCAACACCAATAGCCACCATTCCCAGGCCACCCGCATTGACTGTATGACTATCGGTTCCAATCATCATTCCACCGGGGAATGCATAATTTTCTAACACAACTTGATGGATTATTCCAGCACCGGGTTTCCAAAAACCAACCCCATATTTATTTGAAACCGACTCGAGAAAATCATACACTTCACGATTGATATCTTTGGCCACATCCAAATCTGTATCTGCGCTTTCTTTAGCTTGAATTAAATGATCACAATGGGCTGTGGAGGGTACAGCCACTTTATTTTTCCCCGCCATCATGAATTGGAGCAATGCCATCTGTGCTGTGGCATCCTGCATGGCTACACGATCCGGATCAAAATCCACATATGATATACCCCGTGTATGAATTGCTGGTGCATCACCTTGAGATAGGTGACTATATAAAACTTTTTCTGCCAAAGTCAGCGGCCTACTAACGACTTTTCTTGCTGCATCCACACGCCCCGGAATGCGGTCATAAACAGCTTTAATCATATTTAAGTCAAACACAAAAGGTCCTTTCAAAATGGATGGATCATTCTAAAAATGAAATAATTTGTTAAGAAAAAGAGAGTGAAATTACATTGTACCACCGTCGGAAACAATTTCAATACATGATATAAAATTGTAAGTGTAAAATAATATTCATGAAAATGACTTCTATTACTACCTATTCATTTCCCTAAATTTTATACACATGAAACACTATAATAAATGCTTATACCTCATATTCCTCTCTGCACTACTCACAGCAGAAACAACGGTAAGTATTCTTTCTTCCTCAGAAAAAAAATTAGTTATTCAATTAAACTGTGATTTAGAAACGCCAGAAGACCTTAAACCCATAGACCTATTGATTGGCTTACCCAATGAAAACTTACCTCAAATTTCAATTCAATCAGATAAAGCTTTAAACTACCAATATCAAAATATTGTGTATCAAAAAACAGAATGGACCCATCAGCAAAAAGTAAATGGCCTCAATACAGGGACCCTTCGAATTAGTCCCCACTCCGTTGAAGGGTTTTACTATCCGAAGCAAACTGTGACGATTCGATTAGATGGCCAAGGGCGTCAACCACAGAAAATTGCCATAAATCAACAAAAATTGCTCTCGCCCAAAATAACCAATTGGGCCGTGGCGAAAAGCTGGGTGGAACCCAAACAATACTCTTTGGCTAAACTTCGAAAATTCCCGGCAGGACGATGGATAAAATTTTCCATTTCTAAAGATAATGTTTATAAAATTTCGGCCGACAGATTCCTTGCTACCCTTGGAACTGGAGAATCAGTAGATCCACGAAGTATCATGCTGTTTACTGGCTCGTCTTTAGGCCGGGACCGAACGTTTGACTTGACCCAAAAAATTACCGGAGATGTAACTATTCCTGAGAACCTTGTAGAATTGGCTATTGCTATTGAAGGAGAATCCGATGGCAATTTAGATTCAGGAGATAAAATCATTTTTTATGGGCAAGGGCCAAGTGGTTTCGACCAACAAGTGAATGATATATTTTGGCATGAAAACCTTTATTTTACAGAATCAGTATATTGGCTTTTCATGCCTGATGATTCGGCGTTGCGAGGTAAAAGAATCACCACAGGAAATTCGGTTCCCGATGGCCCATTGAGTGTGGATTATGGTTTTGTTAATCTCCATTTCGAAACAGATATTGTAAACCATCAAGAATCTGGACTCGCATGGGGGAATTCAATCATCAGGCAGGGTGGTTCCTTTTCACAAGATGTCCATTTTATAGATCCTATGGCATCTATTCCTGCAAGTGGCTCATTTGGGCTGATTGGCAAGGAATCAGTGGCCACTCGATATTATTCCACAAAACATACAGCAAGACTTTCATTTAACAATCAGGCGTTATCATCTATTACTTGGTCAAACTTGGGATTAAAATCAGGCGACTTTTCAATTCCAGCAGGCGATCTCTCCAATGGTATTCAATCCTTTCAAATTTCAAATATTGCAGACAACCCAAACTCTGAACCTCTTTATGATTATTTAACCATCTCCTATGCACGAAAATTATCCTATGCAAGCCCATTTGAATTTGTGTCACCCGTGACGGAAAATGATATTACATTTTCTATATCTGGCTCCAATCTTACCGTATGGAATATTACAGATCCTAAACGCCCGGTAAATACACCTATCATATCCCAAGATAATTTAACGTTAATGCGTGTATCACTTCCCCCAGACACGCTTCAACGATTTTATACGTTTCAATTGGAAGATGTATCCACTATTGAAAATTTGTCATTGTTGGATACAAAACATTTCTCAAGTTTAAGAGATAATTTAAACGGAAGCCAACATATCATCGTAGGTCCAGAAACATTTCGAATTGCAGCTCAGCCATTGGTGGATCATAGGAATCAGTCTATTTATGCATCAATAGAAGATATTTATGATGAATTTTCCGGTGGCAATAAAGACCCGGTAGCCATTCGACACTTTTTACAATGGACTCAAAACCACTGGGCCCAAAAGCCATCGACTGTCCTTTTTATGGGTGATGCTGATTTTGATTACCGCAATATCACAGGCCAATCAAAAATGCAAGTACCGACCATCCAAGTGGGGTCAACATACTCCCACGCCACAGACGATCGACTGGTGTCTTTCAATGGTGTTATTCCTGAGATGGCTACAGGACGATTCCCTGCGCGAACCCTGGAAGAAGTAACTGCATTCGTGGAAAAGACCATCGCATTTGAGACTTCTATGCCCAATGGCTTATGGAAACAAAGGATTACACTCGTTGCTGACGATCCGGCAAGGCCTGAAAGAGAATCTTATGAATTATCAATTGGGAAAAGTCATACGCTCAATTCCGAACGTTTGACTAATACCATTCCTGGTTTTATGGAAATAAAAAAATTGTATATGGTGGATTTTCCAGAGGTCAGCGATGGTTCCGCATTTGGTGTAATCAAACCGGCGGCAACTCAGGCGTTGTTTGACCAAATTACCGCTGGAACTGCCTTTATTAATTTTATTGGTCATGGTAACCCAACCCAATGGGCTCAAGAAAAAATGTTAATTCTCAACAACGAAAGAAATGATATCAATTCCATGCATGCAGAAATGAAGCTTCCACTCTGGGTTGCAGGTACATGTAATTGGGGACATTTTGATCAAATCGGATCCGAATCGTTTGCGGAAGAATTAATTCGCACACCTATGGATGCAGCATCTGCCGTCATCACAACCACACGAGGGATTACCGTATCCAGCAACATCCAATATTTAGAAAAAGTGTTTTCTGCTATTTTCCCGGGCAATGGCGTAACGGATGCCACACTAGGCATGGTTTTACAATCGGTTAAAACCGGGGGTGCCGACGGCGAACTTTTTCATTTATTCGGCGATCCAGCTATGAAATTGCCAATACCAACCCAGATTGTGAATGATGCCACCGTATCACCAGATACATTAGCTACATTAGAAGTGGGTACACTCAATGGCTCCAGCCCCTTTTCTGAAGGAAATGGGTATTTAGTTTTTGAAGATGGAGCAACCTCTTACACCCAATCATTTAATTTTGCATCCCGAAAAGAGGAAATTACCTATATGAAATCGGGTCCAACCCTTTTTCGGGGATCATTTACTTTTGAAGGCGCATCCTTATCTCCACAATTCCGAGTACCAAAAGACATCACCTATTCCCAACATCCTGCTAAAGTGCGATTTGCGATTACTTCAATTCTGGGTGATGAAGCCATCGGTGCTGTAACCGATTTACAATTAACCCTGGGAGTGCCGTCAAATGATACAAATGGACCCATCATAACATTTGAAACCGAATCGGGGAGAATGCTTCGAAATGGAGACCACCTCCCAGATGGAGAAAAATTAATTATCCGCCTTTCTGACCCACTCGGCATTAACCTCACAGGTGAAAAAGGGCATGAACTCTTTCTATATAATCCAAACTTAGAAGAAATATCTTTAGCGATTGATCAATTTATTTATGATATAAACAGTTTAAATACAGGGACAATCCAATATTCAATTCCAGACAATTCAGACCAATTATCCTTAGGCATTAGTGCATGGGACAATGCCAATAATCCAACAGAAGCAGAGATTAGTTTAACCCTGTTGAAAACCAAGCAACTAAGCCTCCTCCATGTATATAATTACCCAAATCCATTTGACTTTGAAACCCAATTCACATTTGAACTAACCGCCGATGCTGACGTATCCGTGGATATTTATACCTTAGAAGGCCGCCGAATAAAGTCACTACTAACGGAATATTATACAGTTGGATACCATCGAATTTCATGGGACGGGCGAGATGAATATGGGGGATTACTCGCCAATGGTGTGTATATATATAAAATGAGAGCAAGTGATGGAATCCAACAAATTAACCATATTGGTAGACTGGCTGTATTTCGATGAAAAGAATGAAATCAGCTTCCATCATTCTTGCGTCCGGATCGCCACGGAGAAAACAATTATTAGAACAAATTGATTTAAAATTCCAAGTTATACCGAGTCAAATACATGAGGACTTTAATATTGATCTAAAACCGCAAAAATTTGTAGAGCATTATGCTGAAAAAAAAGCCAAGGATGTTGCCAAGCAATATGGAGATAAATGGGTAATTGGTGCAGATACCGTCGTTGTTTATCACTCTGAAATTTTAGGTAAACCGAAGGATGAGAAAGACAGTTTTAGAATGCTAAAGATGCTATCGGGGCATACACACAAGGTATATACAGGTGTTTCAATTCAACACCGCGAAAAAATGATCAGCGATACATTTCATGATTGCACGAATGTTACATTTAATACTTTATCTGATTCTATTATTTCTTATTATATTGATACTTACAAGCCTTTTGATAAGGCGGGAAGCTATGGCATTCAAGATTGGTTTTCTGTTTGTGTCTATCGGATTGATGGATGCTTCTACAATGTAATGGGATTCCCTTTATCCAAGTTCTATTCACATTTTTCAAAATATTTAGATTTAAATCAATGACCATAGACAATCAAATCATCAATAAATATAAAAACCGTACAAAAAGAGTTTTCAGAAGGGAATCCTACACGTAACTTTTCGGCCCAAATGTCAGAGTTTTACAAAGAATTAAAGTTAATCCGACAAGATCAGGAAATTGATCTTGAGGAAATCCATAACAGGACAAAAATCAACCTTAATTATCTTCAAGCTATTGAAGATGGAAAATTCGACTTATTACCCAATACCTATATACGCCTGTTTATTCGTGCTTATGCAACAGAAATTGGTGCCAACCCGGATGAGGCCATTCGTAATCTCGAAATATATTTAGGGCAAAAAACGGATAAGCCTGCTCGGAAAAAGAAAGAATCTTCACCGCCCAAAGAAACCAACCAATCACCGGAAGAGGTGGATGAATCGGTTCAAGCTCATTCACGCAGCCCCAAAATAGTACGATCCGATATGGTTAAAGGGATTACTCTCGTTGGTATTCTCCTTTTTGCGATCTATATCATTCGTGTTATTAACGCAGAAGAATCAGCTAAGGCGCCCCTTGAATATCCCCATGAGTTCTTAGATAAAAAGTCTATTAGTGAGCAAGTACTCCAAAATAATTTTGATGTCTTAGCAGAGTCTGTGCAAATGATTGAAGAAGAATCGCCTTACACACTTAAGCTTGCTACGGCAGAACGGGTATGGTATCGATCCACAATTGATACACTTGCCTCGAATGAAAATGTCCTCCCCTCTGGAGATAATCGATTGTATGAGTTCAGCCAATCGATTGATATCCTGTTTGAACATACAATAGGATTAAATCTTTACTTGAATGGAATCAAGCTAAACTCATTTGATTCTTCATCTAATCCAGTTCGTATCTCCCTGTCCGCCGTCGACAAAACGGTGACGATCCAGCACTTCATTCCGAAGAGCTAACCTCTACTCTTTAAAGTAATCGTTTATCAAATCCCTTCAACTACGGTGGGGATCGTGTAATATTTTCATAATATTTATTGACACAGGTGGGAGATCATATATACATTGTGGGTAGTTGTGGGTAATAATCCCTAACAATTTGGGCATGACAATAAATCAAAATACATTTACAGGCGAATATTCTTATTCGTTAGACACAAAAGGTCGAGCCAATATTCCAGCAAAATTCAGGGGTGTTCTTTCAGCCGAAAACGAACAATCTTTTGTAATCACGAGGGGTATGGATCCCTGCGTATGGGTCTACCCTATCATTGTTTGGCAATCAATCGAGGATGAACTTCGAAAACTATCTTCGCTATCCCAAGTCAACCGATCCTTTGTTCGGAGTACAGTAAGGTATGCATCTTCAGTTCAATACGACAAACAAGGACGAATTGCCATCTCCCCCAATCTGATTGAATATGCACAGCTTGAAAAAGAAGTGTTAATCCTTGGAATGGTAAATAAAATTGAAATTTGGAATCCCAAGCTACTGGATTCAGTTGATAAGAACTCACAGGAAATTGATTCATCTCAGTTTGATGAACTTGCAAATCAAATTATACTTTAATGAACTTGAATGCGACGCAGGAATGCCCTCTACCTCATATTCCTGTGATGCTAACAGAAGTTCTGGAATACTTAAACCTGCAGCCCAATGGAACGTATCTGGATGGTACGATCGGGGCCGGCGGGCACGCCACACAAATCCTCAATCAACTTTCCGGCAACGGAAAGTTAATCGGGATTGATCGGGATGCGGAGGCGCTTAAATTATGTAACACCCTATTGGGTGCCTCCGCACGTCCCTACCTTACCTTCCAATCATCCTATCATCGCCTTCCTGAAATCCTTGATCAATCAGGGATTTCTGCTGTGAACGGCATTCTATTAGATCTTGGGCTTTCTTCTATCCAGTTGGATTCTAAGACACGAGGATTTGCTTTTGAATCCACCGGAAATTTAGATATGCGATTTGACGGTAATACGGGAGAAACTGCAGTAGATTTAATCGCGCGTTCCTCCGAAAAAGAATTGGCAGACATCATATATCAATTTGGCGAGGAACGACATTCTCGGCGTATTGCTCACGCCATTAAAGCTGGTTCGAATTTGATGACTGTGGCCGACCTCAAAGAGGCCGTTCGCAAATCTACCCCTCCACGCCAAAGACATAAATCCCTGGCTCGCGTATTCCAAGCCATACGCATTGCAGTGAATGGTGAATTAGATAAGCTTTCTGCATTTCTGAAATGCTTTATTGACTTTCTCACTATCGGCGGACGGGTTGTGATCATATCTTATCACTCTCTCGAAGACCGCATGGTTAAACATACGTTTCGCTCATTAAAACAGTCAGGGGTGCTTAAAGTTATTACCAAAAAACCGCTTGTTCCTTCCCAAGAAGAACAGGCCGAAAATAGTCGTTCCCGCAGTGCCAAACTTCGGGTAGCTGAAAGGATTGCATAATGGCCGCAAAAAAAAGAAACCGTCGATCTAAAAAGAATCGGGAATTTTTTCAAACTTTATTATTCTTTTCCACCACAATTATTTCCATAGCAGGGTTAATCTTTTATTTATGGGTGTATACAGAAATTGATGAAACAATGTTGGCAATTGAAATTCAAAATCAAGTGGCAAAGGAATTAGATAACACTGTAAAAGAGCTTAAAATGGAAATCGCACAACTCTCCAGGGGAGATCGGATTTCTTATGTAGCCAGAACAGAATTAAACATGATACCCTCACAGCCTGAGACTTTGATGATATATATTGACAACAATAAAATCGCCGGTCATATTGACTAAAACATATTTGAAATTCCGCCCGAGAGTTACTATCCTCTCATGCTGTATCATTTTTGCATGGGTTGGGTTATCTGCGCGGTTATTTCAAATAATGGTTATAGATAGTGATGTATACCGAAAACAGGGGATTCGCCAAGGTCAGCGGCAAGAACCCTTACTGGCAGTCCGTGGAAATATTTACGATACAAACAATACGCCCCTCACTCGGAATATTATTCATTATTCCGTGGGTGTCCATCCGTCTAAGGTTAAAAATAAATTGGAATTTGCAAACCTGATTTCAAAATCTACTGAGAGAGAAGTAGATTATTATTTAAAAAAATTAAACTCAAAAGCAGACTTTGTGTATTTGGAGAGAAATTTACGAACCAATAAAGTGCAGGCGCTATTAGGTCAAAGAATTGCCGGGTTAGTGCTGGACCGTAAATTTAGACGATCTTATCCCCATACCCATCTGGCTTCACAACTTATTGGATTCACAGACGTAGACGACAAAGGATTAATTGGAATCGAAAAAGAATTCAATTCATATCTTTCTGGTTTGAATGGGTGGGTCGTAAAACAGGTGAATGGCGAAGGTCGATCTCAAGTCAAAACCAGTTTCCCAATAAAACCACCTGTTGACGGTGCAAATATTCAATTGACGATTAATCTTGAGTATCAGAGCATCCTCCAAGAAGAATTAGCCCGCCAAATGGATTATGCAAAAGCAAAAGGTGCCATGGGTATTTTAATGAATCCCCAAACTGGTGCAATTCTCGCCATGGCTTCACTTCCAGATTTCAATCCAAATCAACCTGATGTTTCTCCACAGGAAAATCAAAAAAACCGATTAATCACAGACCAGTTTGAACCGGGATCTACATTTAAAGTTGTTACAGCTACAGCGGCGGTGGCAACAGAAACTGTATCTTTGTTTGACGAGTTTTATTGTGAAGACGGTCAATTTACAGTTGCAGGGAAAATAATAACAGATCATGAAAAATTTGGATTACTTACCTTCCCGCAGATCATAGCTCATTCCAGTAATGTTGGCACCATAAAAATTGCCCAAAAATTAGGCGAAAAACCTTTATATAAATATTCGAGAGATTATGGGTTTGGAACATCAACGGGGATTCGATTCCCTGGCGAAGTTCAAGGTGTTTTGCGAAAAACAAAAGATTGGAGCGACATGTCGCTTGCGGAAGTATCTATTGGCTATGAGGTGGCGATTACGGCGCTTCAACTTGCATCTGCTTATTCAGCTATCGCCAACGGAGGTGTTCTATTAAAGCCGAGGTTAGTGAAACAAATATTATCCCAAGAGGGAAAGATAGTATATACTGAAAACCCAGAGGTAATTCGAAGAGTTGCGTCAAAAGAAATCATGTCTACAATAACTGATATCTTAGTTCAAGTCGTGAATAGTGGCACGGGAACAAAAGCCGACATTCAAGGCTGGTCTGTTGCGGGTAAAACGGGTACAGCTCATAAATTTATTGATGGTGAATACTCAAAGAATAAATATATTTCAAATTTTGCTGGTTTTTTCCCAGCGGAAAATCCGCAGGTCGTTTGTGTCATTGTATTAGACGAGCCCCGTTATGGACTTCACTGGGGCGGATATGGAGCTGCACCTGTATTTAAACGAGTGGTTCAACGAATAATTAATATGGATGATTCTATTCAATATCAGAAGCCTAAAATCGATGCGAAAACTTTGCTATTTGCCGATGGATCTTTGAAAAATAAAACAAGCTTACCGCCTCTATCGACCGTTACGCCATATCCAAAATATACAGATGGATATACGGTCGTTCCTGATGTCCGAGGAATGAGTATTCGCAAAGCAAAGCAGATTTTACTTTCATCAAAGATGCGCGTCAGTTTCAAGGGATCGGGTACTGTCGTATGGCAAAGCCCTAAACCGGGAACAAAAAAGCTACCAGGATCTTTATGCACTATGGGGCTGAATTAAATGCAACTGAACCAACTCGTTAAAGATATCGTAATGGATGGTGTTTCCCTGTCTCCTGTTGATGTGACAGGGATTTGTACCCATTCAGCGGATGTCACCCATGGTAGTTTATTTGTTGCGATATATGGTAAGGATACAGACGGCCATGACTTTATTCCTCATGCAATTAAAAACGGTGCATCAGCCATTATATCAAATGGTCGCGAATTAGGCGAACTTCCAGTTCCCAATATTAAAGTCGCGAATCCGCGATTGGCTGCCAGTAGAGTCGCTGCTGAATATTATGGCCATCCAACAAAAGAACTAACCGTTATTGGTATTACAGGCACTAATGGAAAAACCACCACCGCGTCCATCTTAAATGAAATTATGAAATCTGCCCAAATAAAATCTGCTCAACTCGGCACTTTGGGTATCATTGCTGAGGGATATACTCCTGAAAAAACACTCACTACTCCCGATCCTATTCACCTCCAGAAAACGTTTCGAGAATTATTAGAAAAAGGATTTACCCATATCATAATGGAAGTTTCTTCTCACGCTCTCGATCAACATAGGGTCGCAGATGTACATTTCAATATTGGCGCGTTTACAAATCTTTCGCCAGAGCATCTTGATTATCACCATTCTATGGATGACTATTTTCATGCGAAAACAAAATTATTTCATTCTTTACCAATTACAGGTACGGCTATTGTCAATTTTGATGATGAATTGGGTCAAGCCATGGCAAGGGAGTCTCAAGCGCCAGTCGTTAGTATGTCCAAGCAAGGATCAACAGACATTTATTTTTCTGATTTATCTCAGGATTTAAATGGTATTCATGGGACGATCATAGCTGGAGAGGTAAGTATTAATGTCTCCTCTCCCCTGTTGGGAGAATTTAACGCAGAAAATATTTTATGTGCAGTCAGTATGGCTGTTTCTTTGGGGATCCATTCAAACATTATTCAAGATGGAATATCAAAGTCTATAAATATTCCTGGCCGGATGGAATCTTTTCAACTAAAAAATGGCGCTACCGTCGTTGTGGATTACGCACACACTACGGATGCCTATACAAAAGTTTTAACGACAGTTCAGCAAATGATGGCACCAAAAGGGAAAATGAATATTGTATTTGGGTGTGGCGGAGATAGAGATGCAACAAAAAGATCTGAGATGGGACGAATTGCTGAACAGTATAGCGACCAATTATGGGTAACACCAGATAATCCGCGATCAGAAAACATTAATGAAATTAATGATCAAATTTTAATGGGGATTTCCGGAAATAATGTTGAAGTTTTTGATGATCGAAGTGTGGGTTTGAATACTGCACTTTCAACATTGAATGATGAAGATGTTCTTGTTGTATTGGGAAAAGGCCGGGAAACATATCAAGAAATTAAAGGTGAAAAAATTCCATATTCTGATGTCAAAATTATAGAAGAATTTATCCATGCGAATTAATCTCCCACAACCAAACGCGTTTGTAAAAATATTTAAGGAGATCGTGGGATGCTCTCTTGACTTAACCATAACAGGCATTGCCACTGATAGCCGAGAAGTTTGTTCCGGAGATTTATATATCGCCATCTCTGGTGAACGGGTGGATGGACATACATTTTTAACGGATGTATTTGAAAAAGGTGCAACCTGTGCTCTGGTTAATTCAAAAGTAAAAAACATTGATGGTCAACTTATCAAGGTCAATGATCCAATTGTAACCATTGGGCAAGTAGCCAATGCATGGCGTAATCAATTTGATATTCCTGTGATTGGTATTACAGGGTCTAATGGTAAAACTTCTTCAAAGGAATTACTTAATCATATATTGGGTGCTCAATATCAGGTTCATGTGACGGCGGGAAACTTTAATACATCCATTGGACTTCCACTTACCCTCTTAAGACTTACAGGTGAAGATACCATTTCAATATTAGAGATGGGTGCGAATCAACCAGGAGATATTGCAGAATTGTGCGAGATTGCGCAACCTACCCATGGTCTAATTACCAATATTGCACCCGCACATTTAGAAGGATTTGGTACGATTGAAGCAGTGGCTAAAACAAAGGGTGAGCTTTTTAATTCCTTAGAAGGTGGCATTTCCTTCATTAATGCAGCTGATAATCGTGTGAATGATTTAAGTGTGCCGGGTGAATCTATTTCCTTCGGTCTCACGCCCGAGTGTGATTTCCCCGCAGATATCCACCACGAGAAAGATGGACCAATTACACTGACAGTTGACACAGAGGAAATTCCCACACATTCTGTAAATTTTACTTTTGCAAAAAATGTTATTGCCTGCACGGTCATCGCCAGAACGCTTGGGTTAAATTGGGATGAAATCCGCGAAGGTGTTGCATCTTTTCAGCCACCAAAGGGACGGTGTGAAGTGAAGAATAAAGGATCAATAACCATAATTGATGACACCTACAATGCAAATTTAGAATCCACCATCGCTGCCATTGACTACCTAAAAGCTTTCAGCGGAAATGGACAACGAATTTTTGTTTTTGGCGATATGTTCGAATTGGGTGCTTTATCTCAAGACCAGCATCGGCGCGTCGGAGAAAAATGTAATGAAGCTGAATTGTCGGCGGTTTTTACAGTCGGCGATGAAACAGTAGCAACAGATGCCGTGATCACCCAGACAAAAGTTCATGCACATTTTGATAATAAAGTTGATTTATTAACATCCCTAAAGTCTATCCTGAATAATGATGATAAAATCCTCGTGAAAGGATCCCGCGGTATGGAAATGGAAACAATTGTGGAGGCTATGTTAGAAGCCTGATGTTGTACCACCTTCTATACCCACTCCGTGAATATTTTTCCCCATTCAATATTTTTCAATATATCACATTTCGTAGTGCCAGTGCAGCAATCTTGGCTCTACTCATCAGTTTCATCCTCGGACCGGCCATAATACGGAAACTTCGTCAAAAACAAATTGGTGAGGAAATCCGTGAACATGGCCCCCCGTCCCATTATAAGAAAAAAGGGACACCAACCATGGGAGGGATAATCATTCTCACCGCCATTATCCTTCCCACGGTTTTGTTAGCAGATTTGACAAATCCATTTGTTCAGATTTTGCTCATTTCCACTATCTGGATGGGGTTAATCGGTTTTATTGATGATTATTTAAAATCAATTAAAAAAATGAAGAAGGGGCTTGTCGCTCGTTACAAGCTAACCGGACAAGTATTGCTGGGTGTTATTATTACATTATGGATTTACAATACACCTGCATGGGATAGCTTTAGAACTGTTACTTCACTTCCTTTCTTTAAAGATGCAGTAGTCGACTTTGGAATTCTATATCCCGTCATGGTAATTCTCGTTGTTACGGGTACTTCAAATGCTGTAAACCTCACGGATGGTCTTGATGGATTAGCCGCTGGACTTTTGGCTATTTCATTTACAGTTTTTGCAGTCATTTCATATATGAGTGGTAGGGTCGATTTCTCTGATTATTTAAATATCATATACCTACCTGGCGCAGGAGAACTTACTATTTTTACTGCCGCTTGTGTAGGGGCTTGTATAGGGTACCTATGGTTTAATGCCGCGCCAGCAGAGGTGTTTATGGGTGATGTTGGATCCCTATCTTCTGGTGCTGCTTTGGGTACACTGGCTATTTTACTTAAAAAAGAATTTTTATTGGTTATTATTGGGGGAGTTTTTGTAGCTGAAGCTGTGTCTGTAATTCTTCAAGTTAGCTATTTTCGTTATACACGAAAGAAAATGGGGGAAGGTAAAAAACTATTTCTTATGGCGCCGTTCCACCATCATTTTGAACTGAAAGGATGGCCTGAATCTCGTGTGGTCATTCGCTTCTGGATTATCGGACTTTTATTGGCACTCCTTACATTAACCACATTCAAAGTTCGATAATGGATATTTCAAACAAAAACAAAATAGATTTAAACACCGTTTCCATAACCGTTATCGGCCTTGGGAAAAGTGGAGAAGCCGCTGCTAAACTAGGAAATTATCTTGGTGCAAAAATATTTTTAAGTGATGGTGGATCAACACCCGATATTATGGAGAGACAAGAACGCCTTTTTTCAATGGGAATCTCTGTTGAAATCGGTGGTCATAGTGATAAAATTTTTAATGCTGATCTTTGGGTGCTTTCTCCTGGGATTCCTCAAGACGCTGATATTGTACTCAATGCAAAAGAGAAAGGCATCCCAGTCATTGGTGAAATTGAATTTGCCAGTTGGTTCACCCAAGACCCAATTGTGGCGCTCACCGGTTCTAATGGCAAAACCACATCGGTGCATTTATTAACAGAAATGTGTGCTACAGAAAATCTTTCCCCTGCCCTTTCTGGCAATGTGGGAACCGCCTTTTCCGAAGTAATTTTAATGGATTTGAGAGATAAGCCCACACATCGGGTTCATATTTTGGAAATATCTAGTTTTCAAATGGAATATATTGTCCATTTTAAACCATATATATCCATTTATCTAAACATCACCCCGGACCATCTTGATCGTTATCCAGGAATGGATGAATATGTTCAAGCAAAAATGAATATGATTGAAAACCAAACACAGAATGACCATATTGTATTTAATAATGATGATTCTATTCTCAGCCAAAATTTTGAAGATGTTGATCCCCAAACCCATGGGTTTAGTATACTGGGTAAGGGAGAAACACAGTTTACAATGAACGCGACAAAAATCTATGATGATGCGCACGCCACGCTAATTCAACTGGATCAACTCGCTTTGCCCGGACAACATAACCTGGCGAATGCTCTGGCGGCTGCAACTGCGGCAAATATCCTCGGTGTTCCCAATTCACGAATCGCCCAAGTCATGTCTACATTTGCAGGCGTGAAGCATAGGCTTGAAAAAGTCTTAAACATCAACGGGGTAACCTATTATAATGATTCCAAAGCCACCAATGTGGATGCGGTCAAAGTTGCCCTAGATAGTTTCAACACCTCCATCCACCTCATCCTTGGCGGAAAAGATAAAGGCGGGGAATTCTTACAACTCCTTCCACATGCCCAAAATAAAGTGAAGGGAATTGTTGCTTATGGGCAAGCGGGTGAAAAAATCTCTACAGCACTCAGGGATGCGGTTAAGATAGAACAAGTTTCTAGCCTAAAAGACGCTGTTGAGATTTGTCATCTAAACGCAGAACCCGGGGACATCATTTTGTTGTCTCCGGGCTGCGCCAGCTTTGACCAATTTTCTAACTTCGAAGAACGGGGTGAGGTGTTCAAATCAATTGTTAAAGATCTCAACCAATCATGAAACATTTAGATATAATCACAAAAAAATATGATCAAGTTCTATTGGTACTGATTCTACTCCTTTGTGTGGTTGGAACTGTCATGCTTTATAGCTCCAGTTCCTCCCTTTCTCTGAATGAGTCTGGTGGAACTACAGATACAATTTTTCTTCGTTCGCATCTCAAGCGTATGATTGTTGGTATGTTTATAATGTTTTTCTTTATTCTCATGGATTACCGAAAATTTAAATCAATTGCGCCTTATTTGATTGTGGGATCAATCATATTATTATTTGTGACAAAACTAATTTACGTTATTCAAGGAATTAGCTTTCCCGCACGGTGGTTAAACTTGGGATTTATCACGGTTCAAACATCGGATATTGCACGGTTTTCCTTAATGGTTTACTTGGCATATTACATTGATAAAAAAAGGAATAAACTCAAAGATTTTTATTCAGGTTTTATCCCACCCATCATTCTCATAGCAGGCATCCTTGCTTCCATTGTTGTTCAACCTGATTTTAGTACAGCTGCCGTGATTGGGCTTATCGGCTTCGCCATGTTATTTATCGGCGGTGCAAAAATGTCCCACATGATGGCAACGGGTGCAGTTGCAACCGTAGTGCTGATACCTGTTATGATGATGCGATCATACCGAATGAAGCGTGTGATTTATTGGCTCGGAACCGTCTTCGGAGCCAATTCAAGTGGCGCTAATCAAGAAGAGATGGGATATCAAGCACAACAATCACTTATTAGCTTAGGAAATGGTGGATTTTGGGGATTGGGATTAGGAAATAGTATGGAAAAGAACCTATTTCTCCCAACGCCACATACGGATTTTATTTATGCAATTATTGGCGAAGAGTTGGGATTGTTGGGGGCCATTTTAGTCATAACACTATTTTTACTTATTTTCCAACGGGGTGTAAAAATCGCCAAAGAAACAACCGATCCTTTCGGGGTTATGCTGGCCGTTGGCATCTCATTTAGCATTATCATTTATGCATTTATAAATGTGGCTGTCGTCACGGGTATATTCCCAGTAACGGGCCTGCCAATGCCACTCGTAAGTCACGGTGGTAGTGCCTTAGTCATGAACTTGGCTTGTTTAGGCATCCTTATCAATATCAGCCAAGCCAAACGTAGTGTCAATCATCGCTCAGGATGGAAACCCCAACTCAATGGGTAGGGCAATAAATATCATCATTTCTGGCGGTGGTACGGGTGGACATCTCTATCCCGCTCTGGCGATTGGTGATGAAATTATGGCGCGACATCCCCATGCAAATATCCATTATGTTGGATCCACCTTTGGTATTGAAAAAGATGTCCTTCCCGTAAAAAATGTGAATCATTCTTTACTATCCATTCGTGGGTTTCAACGAAGTTTTACTCTAAAAAGCATCGGGAAAAACTTATTATTGCCCGGCCGATTAATTGCGTCAATTGGTCAAATAAAAAGTTTATTCGATTCGATTAATCCGGATTTGGTGATTGGAACCGGGGGCTATGCTTGTGCCCTTCCCCTTCGTGAAGCAATCCGGAAAGATGTACCAACTCTCATTCAGGAGCAAAACTCCTATCCCGGCATTACCACAAGATGGTTTGCGGATAAAGCAAAAAAAGTTTGTATCGCATTTGAAGAAGCTCAATCTTACATAAAAAATAAATGCATTCTGACCGGAAATCCGGTAAGAAAAGAAATTAGTTTGGGTAACAAAGAAAATGGAATAAAGCAGTTCGGGTTCTCCCCAAATAAAAAGACCCTTTTTCTATTTGGCGGAAGCCAGGGTTCTTTGGCATTAAATCAGGCTATGGATAAAATGATCCAATCTTTCTCTATTTCCAATACACAAGTTATATGGCAAACAGGGAAAACCCATTTCACCAACTACCGCCACCACGACAATGAATTGTGTACAGTTATTCCGTTTATAGATGATATGGCCAATGCATATGCGGCCAGTGATTTAGTATTAAGCCGTTCGGGAGCGATTACTTGTTCTGAATTGACTGTTTGTGGGAAACCTTCCATCTTGATTCCCTTCCCTGCAGCAGCTGCAGATCATCAAACGAAAAATGCACTTTCTTTGGCGGAACACGGGGCAGCATCTATCATAGCTGAAGATAATTTAATACCTGAAAAAACAGCCAACCTTATTCAAAATATGTTAGACCAGAAATCCCAATTAAAAGAAATGGCTGATGCCAGTTTAAAATTGGGGAAACCAAAGGCCACTTTAGATATTGTAAACCATGCCATGGAATTGATTCAATCATAATGTTTCGAAAAGTCAATAAAGTCCATTTTGTGGGTATTGGTGGAATTGGAATGAGTGGTATTGCTGAATTATTAATTAATTTAGGATTTAATGTTACTGGTTCGGACTTAAATGATTCAGAAATCATCCAAAATTTAAAATCAAAAGGTGCCGAAATTGTTGAAGGACATCATGCCAGCAATGTCAATGATTGTGAAGTGATGGTCTATTCTAGCGCCGTCCCATCCGATAACCCCGAATTAATGGCCGCAAAAGACCGGGGAATTCCTATAATAAAACGGGCTGAAATGCTGGGAGAGCTCATTGCATTAAAACAAACCAGTATTGGCGTAGGCGGCACACATGGCAAAACATCTACCTCATCCATGATTGGAGCAATGCTGTCCCATACGGGATTAGATCCAACCTTAGTCGTGGGTGGATTGGTTAAAAATATCGACACCAATTCCCAACTCGGTGACAGTGATTTAATTGTCGTGGAAGCAGATGAATATGATAAAAGCTTTTTACAATTAAAACCAACGATTTCTGTGATTACCAATATCGAGCAGGAACATATGGACTGTTATGATGATGCGGACGATCTCCATAATTCTTTCGCCCAATTTGCAAATTCTGTTCCCTTTTATGGGGCTGTCATTGCCTGTTTAGATTCTTCCGGTGTGCAAGATATTATTCCTAATATAAAACGCCCTGTAGTTACATATGGTTTTTCGCCTCAGGCCGATATTGGTGCCAAAAATATAAAAACGAATGAAACGCAAACGACCTACACCCTATACCATAATAAGAAGAACTGCGGAAAAGTCACACTCCATGTCCCGGGGAAACATAATGTACTTAATTCCTTGGCTGCTGCAGCCATTGGATTTGAATTAGGGATAGAACCAAAAAACATCATTGCAGGCCTGAATAGTTATGGTGGTGTCCGAAGACGTTTTGAAATAAAAGGCATCGCCCATGATGTTATGGTTGTAGACGATTATGCACACCATCCAACTGAAGTGGCTGCCACCCTAAATGCCGCACGAGATGGGTGGAATCGAAGAATCATTGCTGTATTTCAACCACATTTATTTTCTAGGACAAAGGCTTTTTATAAAGATTTTGCAGCTTCATTTATGGATAGTGACATTTTAATTGTAACCGATATTTATCCTGCCCGTGAAAAACCAATCAATGGTATTAATGGGAAACTCGTTTTTAATGCGGCAAAGTCTGCGGGTCATAAACAGGTATATTATGTACCAGATTTAGAAGATTTACAGGAAGCCCTTGATGACATTGTAACGGGAAACGATATGGTAATTACCATCGGAGCTGGAACCATTTGGCGGTATGCCCAATCCTATTTTGACCATTTAAATAGTCGAGAGGCGGCTGCTTGAAGTGGAATCCATGGAAATATTAAACAACATGACGCAGGGTACATTCTTAAAAAATGAAGTAATGGCACACCACACATCCTACGGGGTTGGGGGGCCGGCAAAAGCATATATCACACCCAAAAACAGGATTGATTTAGCTGAAATTCTCAAGTTTGCGAAAAAACATCATATTCCAACCTACTTTGTGGGTTCCGGGTCCAATTTATTGGTGTCGGATGAAGGGATTGATGGATTAGTCATTACTTTGGGGAAATCATTTAATCAATTGACAATTGATGGATCCACCGTATTTGCAGAATCAGGTGTAATGTTGGGAAAAATGGTCAAAGAATGTATTCATCTAAACTTATCCGGCGTTGAAAGCCTCATTGGTGTACCGGGAACCCTGGGGGGTGCCCTCGTGATGAATGCGGGTGCGTTTGGTGGAGAAATATCAAACTATTTAAAACAAGTGACTGTCATGACGATGGATGGTCAAGAAAAACAATATAAAGCCGAAGATATCTCATTTTCCTATCGCCATTCCTCCTTCCCTTCCAATGAAATTGTGATTCAAGCTGAATTTGAATTAATCAAAAGTAATAAAAAAACAATCATGGAAAACCGAGCCATAGCGAGTGGAAATCGAAAAGCGTCACAACCGTTAAAATTCAGATCAGCAGGCAGCGTGTTTAAGAATCCAATTGAAGGTGCCGCCGGTTATTATATTGACCAAGCAGGATTAAAAGGCACTCAAGTTGGGGACGCGGAAATTTCACCTATTCATGCGAATTTTTTTGTGAATCATGGAAAAGCCAAAGCTGCTGACATTGTAAAGCTTATTCGATTGGCGAGAGAAGCTGTACAAAATAAATTTGGTATAAAATTGAAATTAGAAGTGAAAACATTGGGGTTTAAACCAGGAACATTTGACGTATGAGTAAAAAGAAAAAACAAACAATTACTATAAGAAATATTATTGGCGCCAGTTTATCACTCCTCTTTATAATGACAGTATGGGGAGCTGTTCAATGGGCCAATTACCGCAATACATTTAATATAGATGATATTCGTTTTACCGGATTAGAAATATTAGAAAAAGAACCGCTTCAAAAAATTATTTCTGATTTTGAAATTCAAACAATTCATGATTTCAACATGGGGAAAATGGCTCAATCAATAGAGCACAATCCATTTGTAAAAGCAGCACGAATTAGTCGGCATTTCCCAAATCAATTAAAAATAAATATAATTGAAAGAAAACCATTGGCTATACTCAATATGGATTCCGCGTTAATGATTGATGACGATGGTGTGGTTTTGCCGAATCATCCTTACGGTGAAAGTGCGCTCATCCCCATTTTATCTGGGTTTAATATTGCTAAAGATCTTTACCCAGAAGGTGAGCAAACCTATTCGATCAAAGTGAAGGAAGCCATTGCTATTTTAAATCAACTTGGCAATCAATATCCAAAACTATATGAAAATATTTCAGAACTAACATTAAATAAAGATGATGAATATGTTATTATTTTAACAGATCGTCCCACAAAAGTCATCTTGGGGAAAAATGATATTATTCCAAAATTATATATTTTAAAAAGTTTTGATGATGCTTTAGGACAACGACAACTCACCGATTATCGGATATTGGATATGCGGTATAAAAAGCAACTGATCGCAAGAGAATGGTCATGATTCGCCCACACAGACAAAACGAAAAATATATCCAAACCGGATTAGATGTCGGGTCGGACAAAATATGTTGTGCGATTATTGAAGTAGACTCGAATTCGCAAAGCGTTAAATTATTGGGAATTGGAAATTCTCATGCAACCGGTATTAAAAAAGGCTCCATTACCCACCGGGACCAACTCATAGATGAAATGGATTATGCACTCCAGGAAGCACAAACCATGGCTGACATTAATGTGCAAAAATTATCGCTTGGTATTTCGGGTGATCATATACGGGGTATTAATACGCAAGGAGCGATAGCCATTGGGAATCAGAATGGTACAAATGTTCCAACCCAAAATGATATTACCACAGCTGATGTTCACCGTGTTTTGGATTTAGCGAAAGCGATTTCACTACCAGTAGATAGGGATATTCTCCATGTATTGCCCCAAGAATATGTCATTGATACAATGGATTCAATCAAGGATCCTATCGGGCTAAGCGGGCGTCGATTAGAGGCTCGGGTCCACTTGATTACTGTGGCCACCACAGCAGCGACTAATCTCGTGAGTTGTGCCGAAGAGTTGGGTGTTGAGGTTGACGGTATTGTCTACCAAGGTATTGCATCCAGTATAGCGACACTAGAGGAAGATGAAAAAAACCTAGGTGTTGTTTGTGTAGATATTGGTGCAACAACTACAGATATTGTTGTTTACCATGAAGGTGGGGTTCGTCACACGGCGACTGTTGGCATCGGCGCAGCCAGTATAACAAATGATATTGCAGTTATGCTTCAAGTGGGTATCGATGAAGCCGAAAAAATTAAAAAAACCTATGGATCAGCAAAAGCATCCATGTCCTCCCCTGACTTGGATTTTGAACTACCAGCACAAAATGGTCAAATTAAAAGAAAAATATCTGAACATGAATTATCTCGCTATGTTGAAGCACGAATGGTCGAAATATTGCAACTCGTTATGCGAGAAGTTTCCCGTGCAGATATTAAAGAGAAACTAACTTACGGTATGGTGCTGACCGGTGGTGGATCTGAATTAAAAAACCTCGTGGGTCTCGCTCAGGAAACAATCAATATGCCGGTTAGAATTGGTAATCCGAATAATATTAGTGGCGCCATCGATGTGGCATCCAGCCCTATTTATGCCAGCGCCATTGGATTGGCTCAATGGAAAAGTTTTGGGGAGGATTTATCACTGCTTCAAATCGCAGAGTCATCCATTAAAGGCACCATGAATAAAATCAAAAAAATTGTAACTGAATTTTTTTAAAATAATGAAACTTAAAACACATACCAAAAAACCAAGAAAAGGAGAACAACTATGCTATTCGAATTCGATAGTTTAGCGGAACAAAAAGCAAATCTAAAAATGATCGGCGTGGGTGGTGCAGGCGGCAATGCCGTCAATCGCATGATTCAAGCGGGCATGACAGGTGTCGATTTTATCGTTATTAATACTGATGCCCAAGATTTGGATAATAATGCAGCCGAGAATAAAATTCAGATAGGGAAAAACCTCACCAAAGGATTGGGCGCTGGCGCTCGGTCAGAAATTGGTAAAGATGCCATGGAAGCTGATATGGAAGTGGTCAAATCCATGTTAGAAGGATCTGATATGGTTTTTATTACAGCAGGTATGGGTGGTGGTACCGGAACCGGCGCTGCACCTGTGGTGGCTCAAATTGCACGTGAAATGGGAATATTAACTGTGGGCGTCGTTACGGTTCCTTTCAATTTCGAAGGACCCAAGCGTATGAACCGTGGATTAGCCGGTGTCACAGAATTGCGTAAAGCATGTGATACTGTCATAACAATTCCCAATCAAAAGCTTATGTCAATCGTGGATAAAAGCACAACAGTTGTGGAAGCGTTTAAACTTGCCGACTCTATTCTCCACCATGCATCTAAGGGTATATCTGATCTGATTAATGTACACGGTCTGATAAACTTGGATTTTGCTGACGTGGAAACGGTCATGAAAAACATGGGTGAAGCTGTAATGGGTACGGGAACTGCCAGTGGTGAAGAACGGGCCGTATTGGCCGCACAGCAGGCTATTTCCAGTCCGTTATTGGACAATGCATCTATTTCTGGTGCACAAGGTGTACTCGTAAATATCACCGGTGGTGCAGACCTAACATTAATGGAAGTAGATGAAGCCACATCTATCATTTTTGAAGAAGCAGGAAAAGATGCAAATATCATTTTTGGCGCGGTAATTGACCCAGCATTAAATGATTCGATTATGGTGACAGTTATTGCAACTGGGTTCAACAGAAAACTCATGGGTGATATGATCAATACCCCTCCAGAGCGAGAAGAAGTGACGCCGACCCAAACGCGTATTCTGGCTGAGAAAGAAAATGTCCCCCTTTATGAAAAAATGAAACAGGAAGAACTCATCCCGAACCAACCTGAGATTGAATCGACAAAACCAACACTGTTTTTTGATGATACAAATCCACCGATTTATGGTAACGATTTGGAAGTACCGGCATTTATTCGTCGGCAACATGATTAAATAGTTGGTAATTAAAGGCGGTTAAATAGCCTTTTTCTCTGGAATTCTTGGTGGATAGAGATACTTCTGTCCTGATATCCTCCTGTCTCAATATAATGGGACAGGGGGATTTTTAATATATAGACATCGTTTTTAAGGGTTTATTACAGTGTTTTTATTAGGTTTTTACCCAAAACAGATGAAGCGGTAAGTAATCCCGAAAACAGTGCGCTGGTGAGTCCCACTGTTGTGACATCTTGACCCGTTAAATATAAATTTTTTATATCTGTTTGAGGTCGGAGCCACTTCTGGTGAAACCTTTCCGGTGTATGATCCAGACCATACATTTCTCCAATGGGATAATTAGCCATGTTTCGAACGGATAGGGGTGTGGACAATTCATAATAATCCATGGCACCTTCTGCTTGAGGTACATGTTTATATACCACATCTAATATTTTTTTAGATAGGGAATCCTTTAAGGCCTCATAGGATTCTCCCCGTCCCTGCCACGGCTCATCTTTCCATGCTTTAAACTGATCCCAAGGACCAAGAGTAATGGCTTCCATTGTGGCACATCCAGGATGGTTTTTATCCCATTCTGGATCTTTTGCAGATGGGAATGAAACATATACAACGGGAAACTCTCCATTAGGGTTTGTTCTAAATTTTTCTACATTTTGATCATGATCATATCCAGGATAAATCCATAGATTTGTGTTTTTGAAACCAAGTTCTTTCGCTGTTTTATTTAATCCCATATATAGGCAAAGATAACTTTCAGTCGGTCGTACTGTTTTCATTTTTTCTTTGAACATTTCTCCTGAAGATTGATGCCGCAAAAATGTATTTACGGTATTCATGAGCCCGGCACTGCTTATCACTTTGGAAGCGAATAATTCATCGCCATTTTCCAATCGGACACCCACCGCTTTTTTTCCTTTGGTTAATATTTCATCTACGCCAGCATTTACGACAACTTTTCCACCATGTTTTTCGATTTCATCCGTTGCGTATTCTGCAATCATTCTGGACCCACCTACCGGATAATTTCCTCCATCTAAATAATGTCTAGCCACCATTGCGTGCATAGCGAAGCTACTACGGCCAGGTGGAGATCCATGATCACCCCACTGTCCTGTTAACACACCCAATAATTTTTCATTTTGGGTGAATTCTCTCAATACATCCTTTGTCATCCGATCAGCATACTCAAAGAAAGGTTTCGTCATAGACCTATATAAAAAAGGCGTGAGCCACTTGGGTAATGCTTTGCTGGCAAAATATCCTCGGCCACTCTTAACGTAGGATTCCAACAGACTTATATAATCATTAATCGCTTTTTTTTCTTCGGGAAAATGACCAATTAAAATATCTATTAATTTTTCTTTTGGGGCAACAAAATCGTAAGATTGGTCCGGAAAAATGATACGATCATAATTATCATCCATTTTAGCCCACTGAAGATTTCCATCCGTAATTCGGTCAAATAATTTTCTTATATGAGATTTTGTCTTATGAACTTCACCAATGTAATGAATACCCACATCCCATTCGTATTTTTTTCTAGTAAAAGTGTGTGTGAAGCCACCCGCTTTAAAATGTTTTTCTAAAACGAGAACCCGTTGGCCATGTTGTGATAATAAAACAGCTGCAGTCAGACCACTCATTCCCGAGCCAATAATGATGGTATCGAATGATTCCTGACAGATTTCGTGACGGTATCCGGACCACTTTTTCATGGTAGAACTTAATAGTGAATAATGGTATCAGAAAGAATGAAAAAATCTAATTCTCAACAAGTTGATCGTTGATTAACTACTATATTTTGCTTTTCGACTGGCAGCCAATCGCTTATGGGGATCTAATTCCATTTTCCGTAAACGGATGGATAATGGAGTCACTTCCACCAGTTCATCTTCTGCAATAAATTCAATGGATTGATCCAACGATAATTGCTTTGGTGGACGCAGGACTACGGTGGTGTCCGAAGCGGCTGCACGCATATTGGTTAGCTTTTTTTCGCGCGTGATATTTAATGTTAAATCTTCAGTACGATTTCTTTCCCCTATAATCATACCGTCATACACTTCGGTGCCCACTTCAACAAATAGTTCGCCCCGGTCCACCATCCCCAGGCATGCATAGGTGGTTACTTTTCCATTTCGATCGGCGACCATTGCACCACTATTCCTTTGAGGAATAGGTCCAAACCATGGTGCATACCCATCAAAAAGTTTATTCATTATTCCTGCACCCCTTGTATCCGTTAAGAACTGGCTGCGAAACCCAATTAATCCGCGAGAAGGAATTACAAAATCCATTGACACACGACCGTGGCCATGATTTACCAAATTCGTCATTCGCCCTTTTCTTTCTGACAGTTTTTCAGTAATAATACCCACCTTATCTTCAGGGATATCGAGGAATACTTTTTCCATTGGCTCCATCACTTTGCCATTCTCTTCATGGGTGATTACCCGAGGTTTTGAAACCATAAATTCGAATCCTTCCCGTCGCATGGTTTCGATTAAAATCGCCATTTGTAATTCCCCCCTCCCTCTCACTTCGAACACATCTGTTCGATCCGTTTTGTGGACTTGAAGGGATACATTACCCAAGATCTCTTTATTTAATCTTTCACTAATATTACGGGAAGTCAGATATTTTCCTTCCTTACCAGAAAATGGCCCATTGTTTACATAAAATAACATCGACACTGTGGGAGCATCAATGACAATACGGGGGAGTGGGTCAGGACTTTCGTTAGATGAAATCGTGTCACCGATCGTGACACCATCAATACCTGCAATCGCAATAATGTCCCCGGCTTCCAGCACATCTACCTGAATTTTTTCAAGCCCTTTAAATGTGTATAATGCAGAAAATTTTTGTTTATATCGAATGCCATCCGCCCCACAAAGAGCATAGGACTTATTCATCTCCAATTTTCCGTTATTCAACCGACCAATAGCCACCTGACCCACATAAGAATCATAATCCAAATTGGTAACCAAGAATTGGGGTGTATGATTGTCATCGGCCACAGGACCCTCGATATTATCAAGGATCGAATTAAATAGCGGCATCAGATCCGTTGAACCATCATCTAAATCATTATGGGCGATACCATCCTTTGCATTGGTATAGAGAATCGGAAATTCAATTTGTTCTTCAGTGGCATCTAAATCAATAAACAAGTCATAAACTTCATTTATGACTTCATCAATTCGTGCATCAGATCGATCTATTTTATTAATAACTAAAATGACGGGTAGTTGCTTATCTAATGTTTTTTTAAGAACAAACCGCGTTTGAGGCAATGGGCCTTCACTTGCGTCCACCAATAGCAATGCGCCATCTACCAGATTTAAGCTTCGTTCAACTTCTCCGCCAAAATCCGCATGACCCGGTGTATCCATTATATTGATTTTTACATCTTTATATTGAATGGCCGTATTTTTCGCTGTGATGGTAATGCCACGCTCTTTTTCTAAATCCATGGAATCCATGACGCGTTCTTCCACTTTCTGGTGGGACTGGAAAGTGCCACTTTGCTGCAAAAGTCCATCCACAAGGGTGGTTTTACCGTGATCTACATGGGCAATAATTGCAATATTTCTAAAATTTGTTTTTCTCATAAGGTTTTTTACGATCTTCTATCTAAATTTTTCGAGCCAAAATCAGCTTGGGAATTTCGGTTTAAATAAGTCAGTAATTCACTAAAATTAGTCCACTTATGAATTTATTAATTGATTCGAAATTGTAGTAAATTAAAAATCAAATTTTGATTGAATCCAATATAAGTGTTACCCAACTCAAAGGAAATATGATGAACCGTTTAGCATTTTCTATTATCGTTGTAATAATCTGTGCATTTCCCCTCCTGAATGCCCAGGTGCAACTCTCCGGATCTGTCTTCCATGATAAAAACAAAGACGGTATTCATAATTCCGGTGAAAAAGGCATCAAAGATATTCCAGTTTCCAACGGAAGGGATATTGTTTTAACCGATCGAAAAGGCTTCTTCCACATTGTGGCCGATAGCAATGATGTGGTTTTTATCATGCAGCCTTCTGGATGGAAAGTGCCGGTGAATGACTATAATATTCCACAGTATTATAAAAATATTCGGCTGAAGAAAGGCCCGGACAACCTAAAATATAAAGGATTTACTGATCCGATTCCCTTGCCTGAAAAACTGGCTTTCCCTCTATATAAATCCAAGAATCGCGGGGATAAAATCCGAGCCATTATCAGTGGAGATCCCCAACCACGGGACTCTGCAGAAGTGCGATACTTCCGGGATGAAATTTTAAATAAAATGCTGACTGAGAAAGATGCGGAATTTTATATCCCCCTTGGCGATATCATGTACGACGATCTTTCCCTTTACCCCTATTATCTTGAACAAGTCTCCCGATTGGGAATACCCATTTGGCATATATTCGGGAATCATGATATCAATTATCGAGCCCCATCCGATTCATTGGCGAAAGAAACCTGGCGCACTTATTTTGGTCCTGATTATTATTCGTTTGAATATGGCAACGTTCATTTTATTGCCTTAAATACGGTGTTTTATAAAGGATGGAATGTGGAAAAAAATAAAAAAGGATCCTACCTTGGGAAACTCCATGACAATCAGACAGCGTGGCTAGAAAATGATCTGTCTCTTGTTTCATCAGATAAACAAATAGTCTTTCTAAGCCATATTCCCATTATCTCCGATGTATATAAAGGAAAAAGAGTTGAATTGACCAATCGAGATCAACTGTATAAAATGGTACATGATCGAAATAAAATTCTGGCGCTTTCCGGTCATATGCATTACTTAGAGAATATGGAACTGTCAGCCGACCACGGGTGGACGGGTGAAGCTGAGTTCCGAAATTTGAACCTGGGTGCCGGGTGCGGCGCCTGGTGGTATGGTCCCATCCAGGCTAACGGCGTTCCCTACGGCTTTCATTATGACGGCACACCTAACGGGTATTTTATGTTCGATTTTTCTAAAAACAATTTCAATTATGAATTTATACCAAGCAAAAGCGATCCGAACCAAACCTTCCGAATCAGCAGCCCTTCGGATAGAATGACAACTGCTTCTATGGATACATCCATTCTGGCCGTGAACGTTTTTTTCGGTGGACCAAAAACAATCGTATCCTGTACCATTGACGGAAACGAAATATGGCTAAAAAAAGCGGTGACCGCCGAAGACCCTTATATTAACCGACTCATTCAACTGTATCCCGACCTATATCCAAATGTTGAGGATATGCCCATTAATGCACATATGTGGCTGGGAGAATTCCCCACATTATCTGTAGGGAATCATACGATTCATGTTCAAGTGATTAACGATAATGGCATCACGGAAAATCAGGCAAAAATATTTGAAATTTATTGAACATATTGTTTTTATTTTCCATTAACAACTGGAGCATCTTCTTATGATTAAGCGATCCATTATTTTCAGTATTTTACTTTCCTTCCTCTATTCAAATGAGGGAGAAACCATTACCTTTACCAGTGCAAACCCTTTTGGTTTTAATGATGTTCTTTCTGCCTTGGATCAACAGGAACCACAAGAAGTACATGGTGTTCTCAAAATGCCGGATCAGATGGGTGATAAAAAAGTACCCCTGGTGATTGGTGTGGCTGGAAGCCTGGGGTGGATGAATCATCATTTTGAATATCTTCAGATGTATCGAGAAATGGGGATTGCCACATTTGAAGTCAAAAGTTTTGCCAGCCGAGGTATTGAATCGACCGTGGGTACCCAGGTGGAAGTCACCATGGCAGCTATGATGCTGGATGTGTACCGGGCATTTGAAACGTTGGCTAAAGATCCCAGAATCGATAAGGATAAGGTGGCTATTACGGGATGGAGTCTCGGCGGCGGTGTGACGCTTTTTTCCGGCTGGTTGCCGGCAAAAAATGTCATGAATCCTGATTTGAAATTTGCTGCCCATCTGGCTATTTACCCTCCCTGCTTTATTGTGCCCGAAAACTTAATGTTTACGGATGCGCCCATGCATATACTCATTGGAGAAGTCGATAATTGGACACCGGCAGCCGCATGCCAAGATTTGGTTCCTGATATGATTGGACAAGGTGCCAATATTGATCTTACCGTTTATAAGGATTCGCATCATTCCTTTGATAGTGCAACGCCCCCCAGAGTGGATGAATCGGGGTATAGTTTTTTTGATTGTCGGTTAAAAATGCGTGCCGATGGCACTGTGGTCATGAATTTCATGGATATTCCCATGACCAACCCCACACTTCAGAAAATAGGGTTGGCTTTTTGTGCGGATCGTGGCCCCACTCATGGTGGAAACCCTAAAGCCCGGGAAGCTGCATTTATTTTCGCGAAAGGCTTTATGGGGAAACACTTACTGGATAATGAATAAACGATGGCCTATTAGAATCAAGGTATAAATATAAATAACTAAATCGATTGGTTGTTATTTATCCTACAATACTTTGATCATATGAACCGCCAATTGGTCTATTCTCTTCAAATCGGTTAAACCTGAAAAAACGGTGATCAAACATTGGATTTGAACTTTTTGTAATCATTTCTGAAACCATGAGTCCGACGGCGGGGCTCAATTTAAATCCGTGGCCGGAGAAACCAGAACAAACATAATAACCACTCCCAAAAGGAATTTCATCCACGATGGGATGCCAGTCCGGCGTTACCGCATATATGGACGCATAACCACCGGTACTTTTAGAATGAACCATGTCAGGATACCGTGTGATTATTTTTTTACCGATTTTTTCGATAAAACCTATATCAATCGATTCATTGAACTGATCCGGATCCACGATGGCATTGGCCTCAGCCGGATCAATCAATCCTGCCAATGTGAGTGTAATTCCTTCAGATCGAAAATAGGTTTCATTTATAAAATCAGTTACTACAGGCTGATGTCCCCGTACATTTCTGGGACGTTTAAAATAGGCGACTTGTACTCTGCACGGGTTAATAGGAATATTTAAGTCCAAAGTTTCGCAAACACCTTTCGTCCAGGCTCCTGTGCAGCAGATAATGATGGGTGCATCTAATTGTCCTTTTGTTGAATCAACCCCTACCACCTTATCCCCGCTTCTTCGAATGCCAGTTACTTTAGACTTTTGATAAATATGAGCTCCGAATTCTTTAGCGGCCTGAGCGAAGGAATTTGCAGTCAAATATGCATCGGCATATCCACCGTCCGGCTCGTAGATTACTGTGACGGAATCGTCCAATATAAGGCCCGGAAATAATGCTACCACTGATTCGTTAGAAAAAAGTTCCGTCCGAATGCCCACGGATTTTTGCATGTCTAAATTCTTTAATAATTCTGGACCATTCTCCTTGGATCCTATGACAAAAAATCCCGTATTGTTATATCCACACTCACCACCCACCTCTGCTTCAAATTGTTGGAACACCTGAACACCATAATGGGCCATCCTGGCTGTCAATTCATTGGAATAATGCTGACGGATAATGGCGGAAGATTTTCCTGTAGGCCCATCTCCGATATAGCGTTGTTCCAGAAGCGCAACCTTTACTCCTTTTTTCGCTAAATGAAATGCACTGGCGGTGCCGATAATACCGCCGCCGATAATAATAACATCGTATGATTTATTCATTGCACGGCCCAGAAAACTTTATTGGATAATACCGAAAAGAATCAATCGAACTGAAATGAATGTGAGGACAATTTTAAAAAGTAATTTAAATGTGGCTTCGGGTAACAGTCCCAGCATTCTCTTCCCAAGGTTGGTTCCAAAATAAACAGCAAGGACCAAAGGAAGTAATACTGTCCACTCTGCCATATAGTTTACACCAAATAAAAAGATAAATATGGGCATTTTACCCAGATGACCTACCGATTGGCATGCCGCTTTAGTGGCAATAACATTTTCTTTTGTCAATTCTTTATTAAGAAAAAATGGGGCAATTAACGGTCCGGCGGCACCAATAAATACTGTGACCAATCCACTGAGTCCGCCCATCCATAAAAATGCCTTTTCGGGTATAGGTTTCCCTTTTTTCCTTAAGAATAAAAACCATAGGATATAGACACCAATTAATGGTTTTAAAAAGTCAATTTTAATTTCGCTTGCCAAAGATACACCCATCCATTTCATCAACCCTAAGATTATGACTACAGCAAAGAAAAGACCGGGAATTGCACCCACGGTGAATTGTTTAAATATAGGTCGATGCAGGTGTGTTCGGTATACCACCGTTCGCGTCACATTGCTCACCAATTGTATAATACCATGCAGTGCCACCACCATATAGCCTTCGGGGATGATAATGGCCATAATGCCCAATAAAGTAATCCCGCCACCCATACCAATAATCGCCGAGAGCATTGACGTTAAAAAGGCCGCTAAAATAAGTATTAAAGATTCTATCATGGAATTCAGTTCGGGTTTGGAAATATTTTCAACCAGTTAAACTGCCATAGAAGCGTCAATTGTTTATCCGAATGATTAAGGTTTTCAATCTCAATATAATTTTGATCAAACATACCCTGAGGTGCTTCGTAGGCCATTTCGATACGATGACCATCAACTAATTTTGCTTCTGCCTTGACCCGGTCTTTTGATTTTAAGTAATAGGCATTGAAAATATAGGTATCTTTTTCTCGAGCCGGTTTAAATGATGCAATATATTTATTCTGTTCCCCGTATTCATTTAAAATTTGATATTCATTTTTATTTTTAATAATGATCCAGGATGCCCTTTTGGGGATTTCTTCTCTTTTAACAACCGTTCCATTGTCATATAAAGTGCCAACTACATATTCGGTCCAAATGCCTTCAATTGGATTGAGGGTTGCTTTATGGCTTGTAAAATATTTTTTATAGTTTAATGTGGCTGGCGGTTCAAATGGTATCGCAGTTTGTTGTTTTAGCAACTGAGTACAACCGGATAGGATAATAATAAAAAGAGAAATAATTAAATATAATAGGGCTGATTTTGGTTCAAATCTATTTTTCATAACCTAAATCTAATGATAGTTCATATAAACATAAAAGGCTCCGAACGAGCGCTTTACACAACCCAATGCCATCTATATAATGGAATTGCTTTTACTTTTCTCTTGGCATAGCTTCATTGATATAATGACGGACTGTCATTATTGGGTGGCGGAGTAACATTCGCGGACCGGCATATTTCATCACTGTCCTGATTTGGGCACGCATATCTTTTGAGTAGCAATGGACCTCACATTGGGCACAGGTTGGCTTATTTTCTCCAAAGGGGCAGTGAATAAGACGTTGTTCTGCATATTCGGACAAATGGGTGCAATCTATACAGAGCGAATCGCCTGTATCATGGAGATTGCCACAATAAATCTCAATCATTGCATTGACTGTTTTATTTTCTCGGATCAATCGAGATTCGATTAATCGACCATTTTGGGAGACTTGATTCGACCCTTTAATGAGACCCTCCTATTTCCATGATATTGTTACCTAAAACTGAATCAGAAATTATCTGATGAATATAAATTTGAATAATTCAAGAAGTGTTTTTGGATGGGTTTAATAATCCATTTTACCAGGGATGACCCCCCGAACACCCCCCCTTGGATTTGGCGTATCCCCTTTTCTACGGGGGATGAGATGAATGTGTGAATGCATCACCGTTTGCCCCGCCACTTCTCCACTATTCATACCAATATTAAAACCTAAAATGGTTGGATCTTCTTTTTCCAATTTGACTTTTAACGATTTGAGTAACGTAGTGGTATCTTCCCTTTCATCATCTGTCATGGAAAAATAATTTTCTGTATGTCTAAATGGAATAATTAAATGATGGCCTTTGGTCACTGCATAATTATCCATGATGGCGAAAACAGACTGATGTTCTTCAACCACTGCCAGCGATCCACAAAAGGGACATTGCCTATTTTTTTCTGAATTGGATGTCATAAAACGACCTGCAAGTTTTGATTACTTTTTGAGAGGCACATTGAACATAATATCCTGCCGATACTGCAGAAGTGCCTTATAAATACGCACATTCACCATGGCACCGGTGATGCCCGTATGCTTTTCGGCAATATGGGGCTCATCCGTCACTTGATAACGATCGCGGATCCAATTGGAGGTTAATTCCCGGATGCCCAAGCCCCAGGCCATGGATGGAATATCCAGAATAAAATAATAATACAAATCCCGCCATGTTTTATTGGCCGATCGGAATAGGTGATCTATAAAGGCTGCATCAAAATGAGAATTATACGATACCATGAGAACGTGTTTTTCCCCGGCAGTCCGTTTGTGGAACGCAATGATGCTGTCCACCGCGACCGATTGTGCCAGCGCCCCCATCTCCTGCCAATGATCCGCATCAAATGCGTTCACTGCTTTGGCCCCCGGTGACAACCGCTGTGGATGGGCCGGCTGGATACGTAAAAATAAACTATCTAAAATGTCCCCATCTAAAGTGGTCATGACGATGCCCACATCAATCATTTCGTGATGGCCCGGTAGTAATCCCGTTGTTTCTACATCTATATGGGCCAATAGCCATGCATCCGGTACTTTGTTTGGATGGGGAATCGGTGCCTTGTCTTCCATCTTCTGAATAAATGATTCATCTTTTTTTGCGCAGGCAAAGAACATGAGAAGCACCATAATGCCCACCCGATTGAACCACGGTCGTTGTCTAAATATATTCATTTTGTTTATTGTTCACTTCTCATATTTTTTACCGCCAGTGGAATGAAGCCTTTTATTTTTTATCTCCTTTTTTCACATAGGTATCCAGCCAGTTTGCCGTTTCCCACAACATATGCATTACCGATTCCCTGGCGCGGTATCCATGACTTTCATGTGGCAGCATCACCAACTTGGCTGTGGCCCCATGTCCCTTTAACGCATGGTAATACCGTCTACTCTGGACGGGAAACGTGCCTGAGTTATTATCCGCTTCCCCATGAATCAAAAGAATCGGTTCATTCACTTTTTGGGTATGCATAAAGGGTGACATGGCAAAATAAACCTCCGGTGCTTCCCAAAACGTTCGTTCCTCCGCCTGGAAACCAAAGGGGGTCAAGGTACGGTTATAGGCTCCGCTACGGGCAACTCCTGCTTGATAAATATCGGAATGGGCGAGCAAATTCGCCACCATAAATGCACCATAAGAGTGGCCGCCAATGGCCATTTGATCTAGGGTCGTTATTTCCCGTTTAACCATTTCATCGGCAGCGGCCTGTGCGCTGGATACCAGTTGCTTAATGTAGGTGTCATTCGGCTCTTTGTCCTCTTCCCCAATGATGGGCATAGTGGGACCGGATAACACCGCATAGCCATAGGACAGCATAATGAGTGGAGATGTTGGACTAATCCGAACAAACCGATGGGGTGACCCCACCACCTGGGATGCGGCTTTCGCCGTTTTAAATTCCCTGGGATAGGCCCACATGAGCAATGGCAAAGGACCATCACCCGGTTTCCGCCCCGGTGGCAAATAGAGCGTCGCAGACAGATCGATGCCATCATGGCGCTTATAGGTAATCATTTCTTTATACACACCCTTCATCTGGGGATAAGGATGGGTGAAGTTTGTGACAGGATCCACGGACCCGTCTGTCATATTTCTCAGATAATAATTCACCGGTTCTTCCGTGGTTTCACGACTGGTGAGGACCACCTGTTTTTCCCCATCAATCATGGTTACGGGCCGTTCATAATAGGGAGCGGCGGATTGCCATAACCGTTTGGATTGACCATTCATTAAATTGAATTCATCCACAAAAGGACGGTCTCCTTCGGAGGATGAACCAACACCGGATAAAAATACGGTTTCACCATCCTGACCAAACAGCAAGACATTCCGGCCATACTTATTTCGATGCAGCATGGGTGAACCGGGATCGCTGTAGCGGTCCTCATATAATCTATCTATAATTTTTTTGGGCGTGGATGGTTTGTCGGGATTCATCATCCATGTGGTGGTACGGCGGGTGCCCCATTCCCGGGTATAAGCCAGGGCAATATGATCATTCCCCCACATGATACCTGCATAACGAAGATCTAACTGCATTAAGGATTGTGCCGATTGATTGAAGGGTGCATCCATGGTAAATATTTCATCCCTGAAATCTGCTGCTGCTTTTGGATCTCCGCCATCCAGTGCGTTTACATAATAGATGACGGCACCTGCATCTGCGCGCCAGCCAAATGAACGGGGTCCAGTGAGGACAGCTCCAAACCCTTTGGGGAGTGATTCCGCCAAGGGCATATCCCGAAGTACCGATATGATTTTTCCATGGATATCCAATACGTCAACACGCATGGGGAATCGATATACGGGTACCAGGTAAGAAAAGGGACGATGAATGGTTTTCATTAAAATATATTTTCCATTAGGTGAAGGTTCCGCAAGCCGGATCATGCCGGGCTTGCCAATATTCTTCGCCTTTCCTTTCAGATTCACAAGAACCATTTGTGCATTCATATAATATTCAAATAATGCTTCATCGTGGGCATTGGTCAATAGATCCTGGTAGGTTCTCACCGGTGCTACTTTTCCCAAATTTTCCTGGATTACAGGCCCCTGGGGCACCAATGATGGCCGGGGCGGTTCCCCGCGACCGCTCAAAATCGTTTTGGCCAGGATGCTTTTACTATCTGACAACCATGAAAAAGGAGAACCATAAATGGCATTTAAGGGAGCTTTTAATAATAATGATGCACGGCCGCTGGCTGCTTTGACCAGATAAAGGTTAATCTGGGCGCCGTGGGTCACGGTCATGGCAATGTGTTTTGCGTTCGGTGACCAACTGACATTCGAAATGCGGCCATTTTTGGGAAGCCCCTTCACGCGTTTTTGTGTGCCGCTACCCATATCCTGAATAATTATGCCCGTATAATACCGGGTACGGCTCCGACCATTAGTGGCAGGATTGATCCGCAGGCCCGCCAGCCGTAATTCCGGCTGAGATAATTCTTCGATGGATGGAAGGCTGGCTCTTTCCAGAATGAGGATATATTTTTTATTTGGAGACACACTGACACCAGGCGTTCCCGGTGCATCCACTATATCTGCAATTGCCTTCGGGGGCATTTTGTAATCATCTCCTCCCCATGCCAATGTGAATAGAATTAAAGTAAATACGACGTGCATGTTGATCTTTTTATTCATGAATTCCTCCTGGTGTGATTACCGAAATTAAAAAGGGTTAATATTTTTTTATATATCTATAGAAATCATTTATTAGAAAATCTGGATACAATATCCTTGTATCTTTTTGAACCTTGTCTAAGAGATCTTTTCTGAGTTATAAAATCAACTTCGTATAATCCAAATTTCATTTCATACCCTTCAGCCCATTCAAAGTTATCCATTAAAGACCAATAATAATATCCACGAATATCCGCTCCCTCAGAAATAGCCTTAGATACTGCATATAAATAACGCTCAATGAAAATCGACCTAAGGCTATCTTTTTTATCAGCAACACCATTTTCTGTTATAATTATCGGCACGCCAAGATTAACAACCCTCTTTATAGAACGATAAATTGCCTCTGGATAAATTGGATAAGCCATATCGGTCATTTGTTCTTCAGGATAGAACTCAAATTGAAAAAAGTTATTTAAATTTAATTGAGATCTCACTCTCTGATGTGAATAATTATTTAAACCAATGAAATCTAATGCACCTATACCTTCAGAATTTTTAAATGTTACTTTATCCATACCTGGCATACTAAACTGAAACTCACCTGTCTGAAAATAATCAAGTGCACCTTGATTAAAAACACCATCTAAAGTTCTACTTACAAACCAATCTAAAGGATTCCAACGATTATAGGGATCAAATGGAAAAATATTTTTTACAATTCCAATTTTGTGATTTTTTCCATCTTCATGGTTTTTTAATTTCTTATAAATGCTAGTATGAGCTAGTAATAGATTTTTCATAACATTACCAGCTAATTCAGGATTTTGTTTACCTGGCGGGAAGACTCCATTGAAATATCCTTGACTTGTATAAACAGCTGGTTCATTTATAGTACACCAAATATTTACCTTATCTTTTAGTCCTTCAAAAATATATTCGCTAAATCGAATAAAATATTTAATATTATCTTCAATTTCAAAAGCGCTCATATCTTCAAACCAAAGAGGATTTGTAAAATGGTGCAACGTAACAACGGGGGTAATGCCAGCTGTTATTAAGGCAGTAGCTACGTCTCTATAATGTTGCAGTGCAATAATATCAAACTTTCCCTCTTCTGGTTCAATCTTACTCCATTCAACTGAAAATCTATAAACATCAACCCCTAAGGACTTTATTAATGAGATATCTTCATTATAACGATTCCAATGATCACATGCTAAGCCCGAGATATCTCCATTATGGATACGGCCACCGCCATCTTCTTTTATATCTTTTTCCCATCTCGACCAGTTATTTATGCAATTACCTTCTACTTGGTGTGCGGCTGTTGCCACGCCCCACTGGAATCCTGAGGGAAAATCCATTGTATCTACTTCAATTTCATTCCAGTCCCAACGCGTTTCAGGATGAAGAACCTGCATCGTTATAACATAGATAAAAACCAGAGCAACCGGGACTGCCAGTATCAAAAGCCATCGTTTAGTTTTAAATGAAATCAATGTGGAATCAGTTTAATTCATTCGCCGCGATTAGAACCACAAGTATTCGTTGTTTCATGCAGAAATTTACACAAAAATTGTCCCACAAACAAAAAAGCCCCACGCTTGGTGAGGCTCATTTGTGGTTATAGCGTTCAGACTACTTCAATAATACCATCTTCCTTGTCTTAACATATTGATTTGCCCGAAGCTGGTATAAGTAAACACCAGCACCTACAGGGTCACCATAATCATTGGTGGCATTCCACTTGATTGAATGGTAACCCGCAGGCGTATCGTTCATATTGAATGTTCTGACTCTTTGCCCCAGCATATTGTAAATAGTCAGTGTAATGCTACTTACCTCTGGTAGGTCAAAGCGCAGTGTGGTTGTTGGGTTAAATGGGTTTGGGTAGTTTTCGTGGAGGGCAGACACAGTTGGTGTTACATCAATTAGCTCATCAACCGAAAGCAAGGCAGTATCAATATCACAACCCACATCAAATGCGCCCATATTCACACCATTCTCTCCTTTGCCAATAGCTGGAGACAGGTATGTTAGATGATAATTACCGGCCAGTTGGGGCCATGAGCCGCTCCAAAAATCGCAAAGTAATGGATTTGTTTCAATCATCGTTTGGTCATCATAGGATGTTATCTTGGACATATCATCCATATCAATTGATGCTTTTCCATCACCGATAACGCTATTTTTTGCAGTTAGGGTACCGTCAATATATAAACCCAGTTGCGTAGTGCCAGGATTATCCCAAATAATCGTATTTACTAATTCAAGATTTGAGGAATCTCGAACCCCAATAGCAGATGCTTTATACGCCTTATTACCAACAAATGTATTATTGATACTTTTAATATTTGCGTCTCCCCAAAGAGTTAGTCCTCCGCCAAATGAAGTATCAGCATCTGCATCTTTCATAATATTATTTGCAAATATTGAATTTTTGATTATACCTTCACCTATATCTCCAACGGTTAGTCCTGCAGCATTACCATTGGCCATGTTATTTGTTATAGTAGAACTATCAATTTCAAGATATTTACTACTACCAATTTCTGCCGCCCCACCCCACGTTTCCACTTCATTACTATCAAAAACTGTGTGTTTAATCCATGTTGAATCCGCTCTCTTTGCTCTAAGCGCACCTACAAATCTATTGCTTGTATTACCAATAAAATCTGATTGAGTTATTGTCAAATTTGATATTTGACTGTCATCATTTTTCGCGAAATCAACCGCTCCTGTATTTCCTTCTATTGATTTGTTGTATTTAAAACTGGAGTTAAAAATGTTAAGAGGTCCATTTCTATACCGTATCGCACCCCCTTGATTACCACATTCATTATTTGAAAAATTAGAATTTAATATATCTAAACTGCCATCATGCCCATTGATTGCACCGCCATTGTCTTTTGCAATGTTATTATTAATCGTTGAATGATTAATTGATACTGATGCACCACAACATAATGAAATAAATCCCCCATTTATACTAACTTCATTGCCTGTGGCAAAAACACTATCAATATTCATATCTATTGGTGCCAGTGCAGCAATTGCACCACTTTCATTACTACTGTTATTTTCGAATGTTGTATTCTTTATTTCATGATAAAGGGGGCTATCCTCATCTCCTATAAAATACATTGCGCCACCATTACCATCTGTGGACTCATTCCCATTGAAAATACTGTTATCAATGAAAAGAGAATCGGTGTTCCAGCTATAAATAGCACCGGCATTTGTTACAGATTTATTAGATATAAATTTTGAATCTATTATTTCAACTTTTTCATTACCCCATAGATTTATAGCCCCTGCAGCATCCGCCGCGTAATTATTTTCCATAATTAAGCCTTTTAGACTATAGAACTTTCCATTACCCAAATCTAACGTGCCCGAAGCATCAGATGAATCAGAGAGAAAGGAACAATTATCAATAAACAAAGAGTCTACTTCATTTACATGTATACCGCCACCACCTTCTCCTGAACGGTTGGCAATGAAAGATGAATTTTTTATATTAACTTTTTTTACTTGATAAAAAATCATTCCTCCATTAGAACCGGAATAAGAACTATCGATTATAGTATTTGAAACATCTATTGAATTGCACGACCATGCGTTTAATCCTGCGCTACCTTCTTGGGCAGTTATATTTGAAATTTTACCATTATCTAAAGTAAATATAGAATTATCTACA
>ENA-OREN01000468-OREN01000468.1-marine-metagenome-genome-assembly--contig:-NODE-468-length-60107-cov-5.309629_pt1 | contig 60107 bp, 90 predicted proteins | sample MGYA00248624_ERZ508555 | MGnify/ENA primary metagenome ERZ508555 (study PRJEB26222, sample SAMN06267773) | marine metagenome | isolation source: Saanich Inlet, British Columbia, Canada | place... | reverse complement strand
ATCTGGCAAGATCCTGATATAGTATATGCAATTAAAGACGCAGGATTTGACGGTATTATATCTGTTGATCCTGTAGGTGGCGATACAGAGTATATCACATTTAGTTCAGAGCAATATAAAATACTTGATCAATGGGTTGATGAAGATAAAGCTGGTGAAAGAAAATGAAAATGAAACTACTGCGCGAATATATAAGCAGTCTGTTATCTGAAAGCAGGCTTGTAGACTTTGCTGTTGATATGGGAAAGTCAAAAAAATATATGCATACATCTAGAGATGCTTCAAGTGGTAGAGAGATCAAACGTATATTCAATAAACACGCAGATCACAAGTTCTTATCATCATTAGACACAGTGCATTGGGGTTATAATGTTGAAGCATTAGAAACGTTAATTGGTAGAAACAAAGATGAGCTGTCTGCAAATATGTCGTTACCAGATTCTAGATATGGTATATATCCTGCTGGTGAGTTTGGCTTAGTAATTTCAGGTAGAATAACATTAGCATCTAACGATATGGATACATTGTATTCTGGTGGCCATTATGATTATATAGGTTCAGATGATGAGAAGCTAGCGGCAAAACAACAACAAAGAAAAAGATCATCTGGTATAAATAAATTACCCCAGGCAAGACAAGACTATTCAAGTTATGCCAAGCGTGCAGATAAGTTTGCAGCCAATCCTGAAAAGGCTCATGAATTTGTAAAAAGAAAAATTCAATATATCTTAGATCAAGAAACATTTGATCCAACTGCAAAAGCTAACGAAGCATTAGTTGATAACTGGAAGCCAATTGGCATTGTATCTTCTAGTCGTGGTTTATCAAAAATTATAAGCAAACAGCCTAAAAGCAATTGGACTCATTTAATAGGTGAGTTAAGAAATGTACTTGAACTTGCAAATCGGCTCGGTGTTCCAATATATGATATGAACAAAAAAAAGATATGGGAAGCCGATAAGATTAGATGACGATAAAAATGAAAAACTAGAAGTTGTATTGAATGATGATTTCACAGACGGTGGCAGTGCCAATGGTTTGACCAAGCATTGCTTTGTTATACAAGGTTATATAGAAAATACCACGTAAATCTAATAACTTTATAACTTGTCACTTATTATATATTTATTTGATAAGGGGCGTATAATGAAAATATTAATGTGCAGGCCAACAACGTTTTCTGTAACATATAACATCAATCCTTGGATGACACAAGATGTTCCGGTTGATCTATCATTGGCAAAACATCAATGGATAGAGCTGAAATCAACAATAGAATCATTAAGTGTTGAAGTTGTATTTCTTGATCAGCATGCAACATTACCTGATATGGTGTTTGCTGCAAATGCAGGCATAGCACATAACAATCGAGTTGTATTATCAAATTTTAAACATTCAGAAAGACAACCTGAACGTGAAGAGTTTCTAACATGGTTTAACAATGCTGGTTACGAAACACATGTATTACCAGATGATATGATCTTCGAAGGCGGTGGTGATTGTTTTATATGGCGTGATCATCTCATTGCAGGCTGGGGATTTCGCAGTGATGAACAAGCATTAATTAAAACTGCAGAAATTCTAGGATTAAAACTTATTAGTTTAAATTTAAAAGATGAAAGATTCTATCATCTTGATACATGCATGCTTGTCATTGATGACGATACATGTTTATATTACCAACCAGCTTTCGATTATGTTGAAATAAAAAAACTACCTTTTCGTATGATACCTATATCTGAAGCGGATGCATGCAACTTTGCTTGCAATGGTGTAAAAATCAAAAACAACATTATCATGAATGCAGCAAGTCAGGATCTAAGACAAAGATTAGAAAACTTAAATATCAATGTTATAGAAACAAATACAAGTGAGGTTTTAAAGTCAGGCGGAAGCTGCCGATGTCTTGTATTGAGCATATAAATTCCATACAGATTCCACAACCACCCCTAGTTATTATTATGAAGTGTTTATTTATTGCATACACGATCCTATGGATCATCGCACTCGTATAATTTTTTGTTTACTTGAATTTTTATTGTATTTATAATTTTATTTATAATTGTATTTATAATTTTATTATGATATATCGAGAAATGCGTTTAATAATTATTGCAATTATTTTGCATATGGTGTCAATAGCATTAATGATTTTGGGATGGATGCTCGGGTTGAAATTTTTAAAGATCGTTGCAGTACCATTGACTGTAATAGGGTTTGCATTAACGATGTACTCAATTGTTGCATTAACGATAATAAAACAGGACAAAGTAAAAAAATGACAACGATGACACGAATAATGATTTTACTTCTTTGCCTACTTGGCTTGTTTAAATGTTTGCTTGGTTTCGTTATGTTAACGCATGGTGGCGACGCGTTTGGGATTGTACCGCTTGTTGGCGGCATTGCTGCGATTGCGTATGCTATAAAGATTATTTTCGATGAAACAAGCGGAAAAAAATGAAGCAACAAGTAATGGCTGCGTTGCGGCTATATTTTTTTTGCTTGTAATAACAGGAATCATTATACTTGTTGGTGTTGAATATGGACAAGCATGGTTTTTAATAGCATGCTCACCCGCACTCGCAAGTGTGGTCTTGTTTTTACACTTGGTGTTTTTTGAAAATTATGATTAAACTTGTGTAAATTTGTGTTTATCTATGGTAATGGTGTATCACTATTTAATAATGAGTATCTGATTAATAATGGGTTGAGCGAATGAATCAAAATGTGAAGCACATTTTATGAATGAGCAAATGTATAAAAAAAATGAATTGTTAAGAAAAAAAAATTTAAGTGCGTCGAACGAGAAAAATGCGGGGGGCCGTGGACTGGAAATATTGAGTGTGTGAATATTAACAAAGCGCCCCGAATTTATAAATAAATTATATATATTGTAATATATATGGTTATTACTTTGTGTGAATAAAATTATTTAAAGTATTAAAAGGATATGGACAATGAGAAAAGTATTACATAGATTGGCAAACTTATTTAATGATAAGCACTGTTGTTGCTGTTGCGGATGTTGCTCATGCACAAATTGCAAAGGAAATTGTAAATGAAAATTTCGTTAAAAGAATTGCGCTCATTAATCAAAGAAGCAGTTTATGATCAAGAATCAGGCGTTGTCTCAAAAGGTCCATTGCAATCTCGTATTGATGCCTTTGTTGAGGAGTTAGTTCATAATGCCGTTACTGATCAAGAAGCAGGTGAGTATATGGATGCGCCGGCAATTGCAAAAAATTGGAAAAATTATGTCAGTCCATCATTAGGAAGAGCATACCCAGATGTTCACAAATGGATGTGGAGAATGGATGATAATCGCCGCTCAGGAGCTATACAGGCAATGATGGCACATCTTGAAATACCACCATATGTTTAAAGGATATTAAAATGAAATTAAATGAAAAACAATTACGTCAACTTATTCGTAAAGAAATATTAAAAGAGTCTTTTTCACCAATGAAGTCGATTGCTTCAAGACCGACGGCAAGCATTTTATCAGAAGATTTACAAGCAACAGCTGCAGATTTTGATAAAAAAATGTCAGATTACCTTAATGCGTTGGCTGATAATCCTGAAAAAGCAAATGCAATGGATGATGATATAGACGGCATGTTTGATCAGTTTCAAAAAGAAATGGAACAGTCATTGGAAATTGCTAGAAAAAACGCAGAGGATTTTAGAAAAAAATTAGGTCTACCTGAATCATACAGTAAAAAGAAGATTGACGAAATTGATAGTGTAGGATTTGATCGCGCCATGGGAGGATATGCTAGTTTTAAAAAAATTAATGGTATTGTTCGTATGATGGAAACATTATATAACGGCGTTGTTCTAGAAGCAACAAACGATGGCGCGGACGAAGCAATGGCCGAGAGTATGGGCGTTAGCGTAGTACTTGATACTGCGGCACAAAGCCTTGAGGCTTTAGGATTTCTTGCAGAAGCAAATATTATTCGTGAATTAATTGAAGGTGCATAATGAAAATTAAATTATCAGAACTTAGAAAGCTCATTCGTGAAGAATGTGGTTCAATAAATACTACCGAAGTTGATATTGTACATGACTTAGCAGGCGATGCAACAGATCAATTACCCGGTCGCGACCTTGGGTATGGTGAAGGTGAGGGTAGAATGACACGTTCACAGCTTGATAAAATTGCACGTTATGCACAACATTTGCATGATACACTTCGTGATTCAGATGATTTACCTGAATGGGTTCAAGCAAAGATTGCCGTTGCCGCAGAAAATATGGGTAAAGTTAAACATTATCTTGAATATAAGTTAATGAGAATGGAAAGAGATGAAAATTAAATTATTAAAACTTCGAAAACTTATTCGCGAAACAATACTAAATGAAGAAGAAAAAGAAGATGTAAATTTTGATCCTGATAGTGCAAAACTTAATATGCCCGCTTCGCTCAAAAAATTACTAGATCCTAACATATCTCCTATGAAATTTGCTCAACTTGATAAAGAAATGGATGCATCAGATGATCCTAAAAAACAGGCTATAGCTCTTGCTGTTTTTGCATTAAATTATGCAGACATGGATGAAAATGAAGCAGTTCAATTATTACAACGTGCAAAAACACTTGCGCCTAAAATTGCTGATGTAAAAAATGAGAAAGATAAAACAGATGAAGATTAAATTGTCAGAACTTCGAAAACTTATACAAGAAGAAGCAACACAAACTTCTTATCAAAACGTTAAAAGAGAATACTCGGCAATTCTTCCAGTTGTAAAAGATTTACTATCTCGTGTTCCAGCACAATATGTTGCTGCTGCATTGGAAATGTTGGCAAACGAAGTAAGAGACGGACTTCATACGACGTTGATGCGCAAAGGTGTGCGCGAAACCACGTTAGCCGAGGGATTATCTGTTCATGATCATATTGAGTCTCTTATTGGTACTATTGAATCAAGCGATGTTAATAGTTTTAAAGAATATTTTAGTGATAAGGTCGATGCCGCCGCGGAGGCGACAGGATGGGATCGTAAAATATTTGATGCTCTTGAAGAAAAAGCAAAAAATATTATAGATGCAATGAGAGTTGCTGCAGACGCTCGTGGTCACCGCGGTAAAAATGTCGATAGTCCTGAGTTTGCAAAGGCAAAAGAAGAAGTTTTAAAATTAGCCAAAGAGTTTGGTGAATAACTGTGCCATATAAGATTAAAAAACAAAAGTGTACCCAATCAGATGATGATAAAGGTACATATACATTATCTTATACAGATAAAAAAGGTAAGAAACGTAAAAACTGTCATACCTCATTAAAAAATGCACAAGGTCAAATTGCTGCAATCGAAGGACAATGGGAAGGCAATACAGGCGCATCATTAAGAAGTTTAATTCGTGAAATATTAAATGAAAACCAATCAAGATTGGACTCTTCAAAATTATTAGGATATATGGCAGAATGGGCAACGTGGCAAGCCTTAACAGGAAAGCCTGGATTTGAACTAGGAGTGACGAATGATACACGAGTAAAACCAGTTTATGATGCAAGTGATGAAAGTGCACAACAGGAATTTGAAGAAATGTATAATAAAATGCTCGCTCCTGCTATTACCGCGGCATCTAAAATTAGACAAGAAACAGGTTTAAAGTTGGGAAACGCAAAAAGACCAGACATTGGTACAGCAACAGAACAAATAGATGTTGTAACAAGTGATGCTGATGTCCACGTAAAGTTTAATGATGCAGCAAGATTGGCAGGATTCCAAAGGGCAAAAAAAGGTGTTGAATCATCTGCAACATCAAAAGTATATGATAAGGTTATGAAAGTTTTTGGAAATGAACTTGATATAGACGAACGATTCATTGATTCAGGTGGGTTTTTGCGTCGACCGGCAGGAGTTAAAGGAATGTCAAAAATGAACCCTAAACAACGTACTGCCGCTGAAGAGCTGAAAGATGAATTCCAGGATTCCCGTGATCAATATAGATTAGCATTTACAAACAGTATTAAAAATACAACTACACCAGGCTATAGAGAAGAATTTTTAGCTCTACTAGATAAAGCAGGTATAAGACAGGCAATAATATCTGATATTAAAAAACAATTATTAGGTGAAGGTGATAAGGCGGCAATATATTTTAAATATTTTACATCGGGACAAAATGTTACGCTAGACACGCACCAATATTCACTTGAAGGAATGAAAGTTGCTCCTATGGAAAAGGAATCAACAAAATTTTATAAAGTAACAAGTGAAGACGGAAGCAAAGAATATTTTCATATTGAATTTAGACTCGACGGTGGTGGACATCCTCCACAACTAAAAGTTGGTCCGGATTTAGACAAAAAATAATTCACATCCTATGAAAAAAATACTAATACAGCTATATGCCGTATCTGTTATGGTATGGTATAGGTTCACAATGTGGTTAACAAAGTGCCCTAAGACAAAAGTCAGGGTGCATAATTCTATTCTTGGTATATCAGGATTGCTCAATAGAGGACAGGATTATACGCCAGATCCTTTAGGAGGGCTTTTTGATTACTTAAATCACCCAACGAAATTGGAATACCGCCTAACATCTACAGAACATGATGGGTTTGGAGATTGTGATGATTATGCAATTTATTGGATTGCTTCACTTCTAAAATCAAATCTTGCAAAACATACTTGGTTTGGTATATACAGGTTTACAAAAGATAATAAGAAAAATACTCATGCAGTCTGTGTTTTCCAAGATCATAACGATGTATTTTATGTTGCTGACTATTATAATCCTGTAAAATTAAACAACATTGATGAATGGATGCATAAAAATATTCAAGATTCTATACCACATTGGGGTGTGCTATATCGTGTAGAGATTAATCAAGATGATAATTGTAGGTTTTTTGGTTCAAAAATTAAATTAATTGATTAATATTATATATATATTGATAGATTGCAGATTGCAGATTACAATAGGAGAAAAAAATGAAAGTAACACTTGGACAAATTAGAAAAATTATTCGTGAAGAGTTAAGAGCTTCTCGCAAAAAAAGAGTTGACGAAGCTACGTGGAGTGCAGGCGCAACTCCTGGAGCGCCGCAATGGAGCTGGGCAGAATTTAAAAGCGCATACCCAAAGCCTGCGTCTGATTTAGCAAAATGGATCAAAGTAGACGGTCCTGATTATGATATGGATCTTACCGAGCTTCAGGCAGGTACACTTACTGCTGATGACCTAAGTGTTGTTGACGGCAGAATGGGCCTAGACCCTGATGGTGTTGTTGATGTTAACGGCGAGAAAATGGTTTTAACGTTTATTGATTCAACAGGTGATTTAGCTTTGGGTTGGTCTGGTCGCGGTGGCTGGACAACAATTGACTTTGGCTGATCTTTAATACTTAATCTGTAATAAAAAACAATGCATCTCTTTATAGGGGTGCATTTGTTGTATGTAGAATTTGATAAAACAGCTATTATAAGTTAATTGACCAAAAAGTATTTTCTTATAACCCAACAAATCTGAAATATCGCCGTCTTATCCTGATATTTATAGACATGGGGAATTGTAAGAATAATTATTTGTTTACATATGATGTACTATCTTTAAGTTTACTGTTACCCAACCCGAAATGTGGCGGCAGTTTACTTTGTAAAAAGGGCCATAGTATTATTGAATCGTATGATTTTAGGTGAAAGTGGCTCCTGTCATGTCATTAGTAACCAACTTTTAAAATGATAAAAGATAAATCAGATTTAAATTTTTTTGCCGCACAAATTTATGTTCAACATTTAATGATTGAATCAGGGATAATTCCATATTCAAAATATACAAGCATATTTTTTGATCTAAATCTTAATACAAATGAAACTGATATATTTCAATTAATGAATCAGCTTTCAAAAGAAGAGCAAAGAATCGCAAAAAGAAAATTTAGAAAGCTTTGGCGAAAAATATTTCGCCAATCAACAAAAAGATTAAAGCGAACACTGGGACTGAGTAATAGAATGATTAACGTAGAAAAGCGAAAGGTTTTTGCAAAAAATAAAAAACCAAATCATTCTCAACGCGAATTAAGAAAGCTTCTTGTGTCATTAGAATTACTTGTGCATTCTTTAGAAAAAGTTAGTAAAAAAGAATAAAAAAATATGTATAAATTATTTTTTTTGTAGTATAATTGTTGTATATGAATTAAGTTTCATATTGTTTTACATTATAAAGGGCAAAAACATGGTAACTATGCATATGGATTCTTTGGCTGTTATGGACGACGAAGAACTAAGTAATACTTTTAAAGGTCTTTCTCGGGCACTATCTCGAAATCGTGATAAACAAAGGGCGTATGAGCTCCAAGTAAATATGTGTTATGTTCAGCGTGAAATTCAAATTCGTAAAACACGCAAAGAAACACATGAACAACGTGTTGTAAAACGACGTAGGTAATGAAAAAAAGAAGTCAACAATCTTTACAAACACAACATTATTTTCATAAACAATTATTAAAACTAAAAAAGAAATGTGAAAATAATGGCTGGAATGTTTTAATTAAAAGACGTCTTGAAGACGAAGTTGACTTCAAACAGCGCTTAATAACAATTAATTCTTCAAATTTGGCAGAAACACAGCTTTATAGATTATTACACGAAATTGGTCATATTATCTTATCAGAAGAAAAGGACTATTTTGAAAAATTTAATGAAGATTATGATTCTATTAAAAATTTGAAATTATTAAGAAACCGAATAAAAATGTTAGTAGAAGAAGTGAACGCCTGGGATAGAGGATACGCTTTTGCAAAACAAGAAAAAATTAAATTAAACATTAAAAATTTTGAAGATTGCAAAGCTTTCTGTCTTAAGTGTTACATAAATTGGATTATAAATAATGGGTAGTATAACTGAATCGTATTTTAAGGATATTTCAAAACATAAAATTATTAAGCACAACGACCTCGTTGAATTGTTTAAGATTTATGAAGATCCTAAAATTAGCGTTACTAAGAAAAAAATCATTAAAAATAAAATTGCAATTGCAAATTTACGCCTAGTAATTTCAGAAGCAAAAAAATATGCGTTTAAAGGGTTTAGTCTTGACGATTTAATCCAAGAAGGAAACATCGGACTTCTTCGTGCTGTTGACATGTTTGATTATAAAAAAGGGTTTAGATTTTCAACATATGCAAGGTGGTGGATTAAACAATCAATTTGTAGGTATCTTATTAGCAAAAGCCGAACAATTCGTTTACCTGCACATATTGTTACGGCAGTTGGGAAACTTAAGAAATTAATTGCAGCAGAGAACTCACTATCAAATACAGGCCCTAGTCTTGTTGAGCTATCAAAAAGGTTAAATATGTCAAAAGATTTAACTACTGCAACGCATACAGCAACAAAAGGAATTGTTTCACTAAATGTTCCATTAAAAAATGGATCAGGTAATTCTTCAGTATCAAACGAATGCACTCAGGATAAACTTGAAAGTGACGTATTAAATCCTTTTGAACAACTAAATAAAAAAGAAATGGCAGTTACAATTCGAGACGTACTAACACGACTAAATGTAAAAGAAGAAAAAGTTTTAAGACTAAGATTTGGAATTTCTGAAGATCCAAACGATCATATTTCTTGGCCGATAACAAAAAATGAATTAAACGAAATTAAAAACAAGAAAAAAAAGGATTAAAATAATGCCAATGCCAAAAGGAAAAAAAATAAAATTTTCATATGCGACCGTATCTGATGATGATACCAGTGCAAATTATCGGACAATTTCAAAAATCATGTCAGAAAATGGATATAAAATGAATCATGCATCTGCAAGAAATTATATTCTTAAGATTATGAAGCAGTTCGCAAAAAGTATTGCATTGCGTGAAGGTATTAAATTATCAGACGATAAATTGCTTATTATAGCAAGAAACCCTAATTTTCAATCTGCAATTGGTGATTTAGTACAAAATGAAATTTACAATATAAGTAAATAATATACGGAGTTTACATGCGAAGAAATTACAAAGAAGAAAAACCAGAGCAAATTGAACTATCAAGTTATTTATCACGACGTAGTATAACATTTGAAGATATTGTTAAGAAACGAAATTTTAAATCTGTAGCTGATGTTACAAAGTTTTTTTCAAATATTGGTGTAGTTGCACCAAATGAAAAAATTATTAAAAAAGTATTACAAAAACTTAAAAAATCAAAATTAAGTGCACATTCACAGCAAGATCCTATTGTCATAAATAAACATCAACAACGAACCTCGCGTAAGAAGACCAGATCAAAAAAACTTACAAACATTGTAGAATCTACTGATGAAACAAAAAGTAGCGAAACTGTACTAAATACGCTTGATACTATCATATCTGAAACGCCAAGCAATACCGAACAAGGTAATGCATGATACACAGGATTTTAGAGTTTTTAAAATCAGCATTTAAAATAGTATTGCTTTTTATAGTTATTTTTTCTTTTATAGTAATGTCAATAGGAACAACGGCATGTGTATTATTTTTGCTTTGGAACGATGGTATTAGACATGCATTTATGTTGCCATATCTTACATTGCATCAAATGGTAACAATTGTTATTTGTACGACTTCGTTAGTTTTTATTCAAAAGTCTGTAATGAACATTGTTAATAAATTAACTTCTAAGAAACTATAGACAAAAAATGCCTACATACAATTATTTGTGTACTGAATGTGAACATGAGCTAGAAATTCTTCAAAGCATTAAAGATAAGCCAATAAAGATATGTCCAGAATGTGAAAAAGAAACGTTAAAACGATTAATTAGCGGAGGCTCTGGATTTCTTTTAAAAGGTGGAGGATGGTATTCAGATTTGTATTCAAGCACAAAAAAACAAAAAAAATAAAAAAGTGTGAAATAATGCATCTTTTGTAGTATAATAGAGTACATGGAAGCCGATCCAGAACAAGAACATTGTAATTTTAATCTTGATCCACATTTGATCAAAATGCTTGAAGATGAGCCATTTTTTTGTAATATTTCAAGATATGTCAAGAAAATCAGTACAACTTCGATTCCAACTGCTGGTGTTATGGTTCATGAAGAAGACATTACACTATATTACAATCCACACTTTTTTAAAGAGCTAACTGCTTCAGAAATTCGTGGAGTTCTAAAACATGAATTTTATCATCTGATCTTTCTTCATGTAACAAACAGAAAAAAAGAAAACCACCTTTTGTGGAATATTGCAACTGATCTTGCAATTAATTCTTTGATTGCAGGATACCAAGATAAAGCAGCAACTTTACCAGGTAGTTGTTTGATTCCTGGTCGTAGACCAATTGCAGCCAAAGGAAAACAAAACAAAGAAGAACAAAAAGGACTAAGTCTTTCAGACGTTATTGAAAAACTTCCAAAGGATAAATCTTCTGATTGGTATTATGAAGAAATTAAAAAGATTGCCGAAGAAGAAGCCAAAAAAAATGGGTTCTCAATGGACGGCGTCGATAGTTTTGATGATCATGATATGTGGGAAGAGATTCCAGAAGAAAAACGTGACTTTTATAAAGAAAAAGTTAAAAATGTAATTAAAAAAGCTGCCCAAACAGCTGACTCAAAAAATGGGTGGGGAAATGTTCCTGCGCATATTAGAGAAGAAATTAGAACAGCGTTTAGTAACACGATTGACTGGAAGGCAACATTACGAAGATTTGCAGGAATTAGCCAGTCAGCATCATCTCGTAATTCACTTAAAAGAATTAATAAAAAATATCCATATATTCATCCAGGTAGAAAAAAAATAAGAACGGCAAGACTTGCAGTTGCAATTGATATGTCTGGCTCTGTAGGTGATGAAGAACTTGAAATGCTATTTGGTGAACTCTCTGTGTTGTCTAAGCATGTTTCATTTTACGTAATACCATTTGATACATCAATTACTGAAAAAGAATGTTTTGAATGGAAAAAAGGTCAAAGAGTAAAACCGCAAAGAACAAGAGCTGGTGGAACAAACTTTGAAGCACCTACAAAATGGATCAATGAAAGAAAAGGAAAGTTTGACGGCCTTCTAATTCTTACGGATGGTATGGCGGCAAAACCAGGACCTTGTCACATTAAGCGCGCCTGGGTAGTTACTCCAAATCAAAAACTTTATTTTGAAACAAATGAGTTGCAAATTTTAATGAAAAAATAATGTGAATAATGTGAATTATTTATTTCATTGTGTTATAATAAAATATATCAACAACCAACAAGGTTAAAACAAAATGGATTTTAAAACTTTTAAACAATGCGCATTAAAACTTCCAACAGATATTTCAATTTGTATTAGAGGACCACATGGTATCGGAAAAAGCCAAGCAGTTTATCAGCTAGCTTCCGAAGAAAATTTTAATCTTCCGATTATTGAGCGTCGGCTATCTCAGATGAGCGAAGGTGATATGATTGGATTGCCAGAATTATCTGACGGAACAACTAGGTTTTGTCCACCGGATTGGTATAAAGAATGTTGTGTAAAGCCAGTTGTTTTATTTCTTGATGAATTAAATCGTTCAACGCCTGAAATTATGCAGGCTGCGTTTCAAATTGTACTTGATCGCGAACTTAACGGTTGGAAGTTGCATCCTGAGACTAGAATTTTTACAGCAATCAATATATCTGCAGACTATAATGTCAATGATATGGATCCTGCTTTGTTGGATAGATTTTGGGTTGTTGATCTTGAACCGAGTGTTGAAGATTGGTTGGAGTGGGCAAAAGATAATTGTAATGAAATTATATGTGATTTTATTCAAAACAACAATAAATTCTTGGAGCACTCAGGCCCTGTTGAGGCAGGTAGGGTTTATCCTTCGCGAAGATCATGGAAGCGCCTTAATGATGCCCTTGTGTCATCTCAGCTTATTGATAATCCTAAGGAACAATTGTTTTATTCGATATGCACAGGGTTGGTTGGAAAAGAATCTTCTATTGCGTTTGTTGATTATGTATGTAATCTTGACAAGTACTTATCTGCAGAAGATATTTTAAATCGATGGGGAAAAGTAAAGTCAAAAATTAATAAACTTGGAAATGAAAAGTTTAATATTCTTATTGAAAAATTATCTGAACATGCAACACAAAATGAATGGACTGCGCGACAGGCCAAAAATTCAACTGCATTTATGAAAATCTTGCCAGCAGAACTTAAAATTGTTCTCTGGTCTTCTATTGTAGATCATGAAAAGCGAAATCTTAAAAACATTAAGTTGTTTCACAAGTATTGTCGCGACATTATTATTGAAGCTGTCAATATGAAAGAAGACGTTTAAAAAAAATAAAAATAATTTTATAAAAACGTTAAATATCGGATTACAATTTATTGTCTTAACGGACATTAAATTATAAAAAAAGAAAAGAAAAGGAAATATTATGAGTAAGAAGAGTGTAAGCCGAAAGGCCAGTCAAGTAGCGCAACGTGATTCAAAAGGTCGTTTTCTATCAGCAACGCAGGTTGCAAAGCGCAATGCATCAAACCGTAATGCGTCAATTGAAAATGGGCTATTGTCGGATATGTCAGGTACTCGAACCTTTACCAAGGGTCGCGACACTGATAGCATGAAGGTAAGTGTTGTAACACCAAAGACAGGTGGAACGTCGCTTAAGATTTACAACAACAGCTATTTTTTGCAACTTAATGGCCGTGAGGCACGCACCGTATACCGCGTTCTATCTCGTCATTTTGGCGATGTATAGCAAATACAGCTTAGCATAGATTAATACGTAAACCTAATGGCGCTATACTTTAATATGATTATTGTATAGCGCCATTTTTTTTAAAAGGCATAAATTATGAACAATAGCAACGTACACAATAAAATTGAAAATCTGATTAACAATATTCAAACTCAGCTTAAAGAAGTTACTTTTGCGTGCGATAATAGAAACGCACATGATGTTCAATTTGTTAAAGATAATCTTTTAGTAATTGATAAACTAGCAAATGATTTAATCCATAGGCTTTATTAAGTATATGAAAAGTTGCTTAATTTGTGGTACAGATAAATACATAGAGTACAGAACAAAATGTAAAACTACGCTATGTGTAGAATGTTATATTATGACACCACAAAAAGTGTCAAAGGAAGACTTTACTAAGAGATATTTTAAAGATGAAAAAAATATTTCAAAAAATATTGTAAACGAATTCTACGATGATTATATTTGTTCTATCTATACTTTAAAAGAGTATATTGAACAAACAACAAAACAAGGATAACTAATGGCGCGCCGAGGTCAAAAAAGACATAAAAAAAAATTTGATGATATTGATCGTTTTGAAACAAAAAGAAAAAGAAATCTAAAAAAACTTAATAAAAAATCTCATAATTACAAAAACGAATATTATGATGATTATTCAAAGTATGACGATAGGCGGCTAATAGAAGAACAAGAAATTCTAGAACAAAAGGAAGGTATTGAACAGGAAGATACTGATGATACCCAACTACAAGAATCAGAGGAATAGAATAAAGTAATATGACAATCATAGGAATAGATTTAGGTACATCCAATAGCGTTGTTTCCGTAATGGAAAATGGCGCTGCAAAAGTAATACCAAACCAAGAGGGTTCAAATACAACGCCGTCTGTTGTTGCGTGGACAAAAGATAATGATGTATTGGTTGGACAGGTTGCAAAACGACAGTCAATAACAAACCCAGAAGCAACAGTATTTTCTGCAAAACGTTTTATTGGTACACGCTTTGTAGAGACGGCCGACGATGCCAACAAGGTGCCATATGAATGCTTTGAAAAAAACAATGGTGTCTACTTTAAAATTAACAATAAAGACATATCACCACAAGAAGTATCGTCAAAAATTCTACAAAAACTTAAACAGGCTGCAGAAGATTATCTTGGTAAACAAGTTACAGACGCGGTCATTACTGTACCTGCATATTTTAATGATTCACAGCGTCAAGCAACTAAAGATGCAGGAAAAGTTGCAGGGCTAAACGTTTCAAGAATTGTTAATGAACCAACTGCCGCGGCTCTAGCATACGGGCTTGATAAAAATGATGATGAAACAATTGTTGTTTTTGACTTTGGTGGTGGTACCCATGATGTATCAGTGCTAGAGATTGGTGGAGGAGTTGTACAGGTCATATCGACAAATGGTGATACACATCTTGGCGGTGATGATATTGACAATTGTATCAGCAAGTGGATTATGTCTGAATTTAAAAACGAAACAGGCATTGATCTATTAAAAGATAAAATGGCAATGCAGCGGCTTAAGGACGCATCAGAACAGGCAAAAATTGAATTAAGTTCTACACAAGAAACAACAATTAATTTGCCTTTTATCACTGCAGATGCAACAGGTCCTAAGCACATTGATAAGAATTTAACCCGAGCAAAATTTGAGCAAATGATAATGCCAATCATAGAAAGGACAATGGTTCCTGTAAAGAACGCATTAGAAGATGGGAATGTTGATATTGATGAAGTTAATCAAGTAATTCTTGTAGGTGGCTCGACGAGAATTCCTCTTGTTATTAAAAAAATTAAAGAATATTTTTCAAAAGATCCGCACAAAGGTATTAATCCGGACGAAGTCGTATCAATTGGTGCTGCACTACAAGGAGGTGTATTATCAGGTGATGTTGAAGATTTAGTGCTTCTAGACGTTACACCGCTATCATTAGGTATTGAAACACTTGGCGGGATAACAACAGTAATGATACCAAGAAATACGACTATACCAACCGAAAAAAAAGAAACGTTTTCTACTGCAGTTGATAATCAACCGTCTGTTGATGTACATGTATTACAAGGTGAAAGAGCAGAGTCGCAACACAATAGGACTCTAGGGAATTTTAGATTGGATGGCATTCTTCCTTCTCCGAGAGGAGTACCAAAAATTGAAGTTAATTTTGTAATTGACGCAAATGGAATAATATCTGTCAGCGCCAAAGATATTGCGACAGGTAAAGATCAGAAAATTACAATTACATCGTCTGACGGATTATCTAGTGATGAAATTAACAAATTGGTTGATGATGCGAAACAGCATGAAGAAGAAGATAAAAAGAAAAAAGAAAATATTGATACAAAACTTAAGCTTGATAATTCATGTTATACTTTGCAAAATATGTTAAGTGACCATAAAGAAAAGCTTACAGATAATAATGTGTCTGAATTAACAGAATTACTAGTTGAAGCGCAGTCTAAATCAGAAGAAGCAGATTATGATGAAATGAAGAAGATGATAACGCTAATTAATGAAAAAATGCACACAATTTCATCACAACTTTATAATTCACAAGCATCTCAAGATAAACCAGAAAATGATGACAATATCATTGATGCTGAATTTGAAGAAACAAGCAATGAATAACATGTTATATTTACATGTATGTATGAATTACAAGTTGGAGATATTGTACAGCTTAGGCTTTCTGATAACAATCCTCTTGTAACAGGATTTATGTATCGTGAATCTACAAATGACATTGAAATGTATCATTTTATTCCGCAGGATACAAATTGCTTAATCGTAAATGTAAATATCACAACCATTGATTTATTTATTCCGAGTATAAACAAGTTTACTACAGGATGGTCTAGTAAATTGATTCAAAAAATTTAAGAAAATCTAAAAAAGAATGATAATAGTACGAAAAGGAAATAAACATTTCAAAAAAATATAATATTATATATTATAAATGCCCCCTTAGCTCAGTAGGTAGAGCACCGGTTTTGTAAACCGGTGGTCCCCGGTTCGATTCCGGGAGGTGGCTCCAATAAAGTTTAAGTATTGAAACAAAATGTCCAAAAAAGAAAATTTATTTAGATTAAGCCTTTGTATACCTCATAATATTTATTTTCACTCTGTTATTGATATGTTTGAAAATAATAATATTAAGGTTCATGATTTAAAAAAAGCTAATCGCGAAGGGCATATGATACAACTGGAATTTTCGCAAGACTTTATCGAGCAAAATAAGAACGATAATGAAAAAAAATAATAATGCGTATTTAATGTACGTATCGTTACAATACATTACAAAGCATGTACCTTATGATTATTCAAAAACGTTTAAAGAACGTTTATATGATATAGAACTTAATGATATTAGTGATGAAAAAATTAAAAAAGGTATTTTATTGTTAAGGCAAAAGGCTATTAGTTCTGAAGATAGTATATGACAATAAACGAAAAGTAAGTAGGTTACTTACTATGGCACAAAAAAAAGCTTCAATAAAATTCAGTTTTTATAATAGAATACTAATATTATTGTTTGCTATGCTTGTTTTATTGTTTATATGCATATGTTTGCTAATTTACAGGTCAATAAATCAAAGGCAAGGCGTAGATTATAAAATCGTTAATGATATAAGTGTTATAAATGATGACAAAAAATATATTAGCGAAAGAGAATTTAAGCAAAGATTCAAAAAAGCATATATTGCATGGCGAAAAAATGTTCAAAATCTTGATGACGAATATAACAAAATTGACGGTGCGCTTTACATTATACAGAATAATCAAATAATCATTTATTTTCATAATGGTTACGAACCAACGTTTGTATTAAAGTATGATAATGTATCAGATAATTGGTATGAAACATCACCAGAATAAAGTATAAAAGAATAAAAATTAGTTTTTATTTATATTTATGCACAGGAGGTTTCAATATGAAGGAACGTTTACAAAAAATGCTCGATTGGGCAAAGACACACAAAGTAAAGCTCGCCGTTGGCGGAACATTAGTTGCAGGTTTATGGCTCGCACGTGTTCACGGTTTACTTTAATATAGAAATAATATACATAAACGTATATTTAAAAACAATACAGCAATGTATTGTTTTTTTTTGTGTAGGGCAATAAATGGAAAACTTTGAACTTGAAAATAATTTATCTGAACCACTTCGTAAACGTCTCGAAGAACTTATTGATGACTATGGTCTTGAAAACATATTTGATTTAATAATTGATAAAGTACCAAACTCATTACTTGAAGATATTTTAGCAGAACTTGAATCAGAAATATAATATTAAAATTTATTATACAGTGCTTTAAATTTTAATATTATTCTATATCAAAAAAAAATATTGGGATGTAGCTCAATTGGTAGAGCATGCGGCTGTTAACCGCAGGGTTATAGGTTCGAGACCTATCGTCCCAGCCGGAAAAAATTAATGAATATCAGCGATATAATAAATTTTGTTAAGAAAAATAAACAAAAGTTAGAAGACTTATATTATAAAGAAACATTAACATATTCAGGATTAAATATTTTTTCACCAAAAGCAGCAATTAGAATTTGTGAAGCGCAAACATTATATTCTATAATTGTAGAAAAAAAATATAAAGACATACTTGAAATTGGAACAGGAACAGGATTTTCAACATGTTATCTTGCAAAAGCGTTGTCAGATCAGGATATTTCTTGTCAAGATGCACAACTTACGACTGTTGATATGGAAGACCGTAAATCAGAACATTCAATAATATCAAATCTTGAAAAATATAATATTAAAAATTATGTTAATTTTATTATTGGTAGTTCACTTGATGTGCTTCCTGCACTTTTAAATGAAAATAAAAAATATGATTTAATTTTTATTGATGGTTCACACGATTATGAAATAACAAAGCAAGACTTTAACAATTCAATCAATTTGTTAAGTGATAGTGGGTGTGTTGTTTTTCATGATGTAAACAAAAGACCTGAAAGTAACCCAGGACCAAGGAATGTTTTTGACGATGTTTCTTCCAAACAGTTTTATAAAGTTTTGTTTAATGAAGATTTATTTAATCTCTTTAACTATCAAGAAGACATTCTAGACGCTGAAAGAATACATAAAAAATGGCAATCAACAGACTTCAGGTTTGCAGATCCCAGTGCAAATCCTAAAAATTTAATGGGAATTGTTTTTAAGAAATAAGGAATTAATTTATGACTGAGAGATGGCACGGAATTAAGCGTAATTATACTGCAGAAGATGTAAAACGTCTACAACCTTCTGTCATACAAAAGCACACACTTGCAGAGAGAGGTGCTAATAAACTATGGAATATGTTGCGCCAAAACGATAGAACGGCTGCGCTTGGCGCGTTGACAGGCAATCAAGCAGTTCAGTCCATTCGGGCAGGGCTTAAGGCAATATACGTTAGCGGCTGGCAAGTTGCAGCAGACGCAAACCTAGCTAATACAACTTACCCAGATCAAAGCCTATATCCTGTAAATAGTGTTCCAACTCTTGTCAAAAAAATTAATAATGCACTTACTAGGGCAGATCAGGTTGACAAACTTAAATCAGGAGACGCTGCACTTGATTGGTACGCACCAATTGTTGCAGACGCTGAAGCAGGATTTGGTGGTAATCTTAATGCGTTTGAATTAATGAAGTCTATGATTGAATCAGGGGCAGCTGGTGTTCATTTTGAGGATCAGTTGGCAAGTGAAAAAAAATGTGGTCATCTTGGCGGAAAAGTGCTGGTGCCGACGAGCCACTTTGTTAAAACACTTACTGCTGCAAGATTAGCGGCTGATGTTCTAGAGGTTCCTACTGTATTAATTGCGCGTACAGATGCCGATAGTGCTAAATTAATTACTTCAGATATTGATCCATATGATGCTAAGTTCATAACTGGTGAAAGAACACCTGAAGGATTCTTTAGGTTAGGGGGCACAGGGCTAGAGCGTTCAATTGCACGAGGCCTGGCTTACGCTCCTTATGCAGATTTACTTTGGATGGAAACGTCAAAACCAAATCTTGAACAAGCGAAAGCATTTGCAGATGCTATACATGAAAAATTCCCAGGTAAAATGCTAGCATACAATTGTTCTCCTTCATTCAATTGGAAACAACATCTAAATAAGACACAGCTTAAGGAGTTTCAAGAAAAATTAAATGATATGGGTTACAAGTTTCAATTTGTAACATTAGCTGGTTGGCACTCATTAAATTTTGGCATGTTTGAACTGGCATCAGAATATAAAGATTCTGGTATGTTAGCATATTCTAATCTTCAAAATCAAGAATTTGAAGCGGAAGGTTCAGGATATACTGCAGTTAAGCATCAGCAGGAAGTTGGTACAGGTTATTTTGATGCAATTGCAAATACCGTTTCAGGCGGTGAATCTTCTACGGTTGCGCTTAAAGAATCAACGGAAGCAGAACAATTTTGATAGATAAGACAACAAGAGTAGTTAATTTAAGCAAACCGCTTATGGTACAATATCCGGTACCAAAAACTGAATCACAAGAAATTGTTTTGCGTCGCGACTGCGTTGAGTTTATTGCAAAATTAGAAGATAAATTTGGTGCTGCAATTGAACAACTTTTAACGAAGCGTGTTACTGTACAAGAGAAATTAAATTTAGGGCACAAATTAGAATTTCTTGACGAAACAAAAGATATTCGCGAACAGAGTTGGGTAATAAATTCTATTCCAAAAGATTTACAAAAAAGACATGTTGAAATCACAGGACCTGTTGAACGAAAAACAATTATTAATGCATTAAATTCAGGTGCAGATGTTTTTATGGCTGATTTTGAAGATTCAAATTCGCCAACGTGGAATAACATTATTTCAGGACAGGTTAATTTATATGATGCAATACGCCGAGAAATAACTTTTTATAATCATGCAAAAAATAAAACGTATAAACTTAATAGAAATACTGCGACATTATTTGTAAGACCTAGAGGATTACATTTACAGGAAAAACATTTTACAATAAATGATGTTCCTATTCACGCATCATTATTTGATTTTGGATTGTATTTTTTTAATAATGCAAAAGAATTATATCTTCAAAATCGAACCCCTGCATTTTATTTACCTAAACTCGAAAGCCACGAAGAGGCAAAATTATGGAGTGACATTTTTAAATTCTCAGAAAATGAATTAGGCGCACCAGAACATATTATCCGAGCAACAGTATTAATTGAAACGATTACAGCTGCATTTCAAATGGATGAAATATTGTATCAATTACGAAATTATTCTGCTGGTTTGAACTGCGGTCGCTGGGATTATATTTTTAGCTTTATCAAAAAACATAGAGAAGATCCTAATTTTATAATGCCAAACAGAACTGACGTAACAATGTTTAAGCATAATATGAGCTCATATTCTAATTTACTTGTTAAAACCTGTCATCGCCGAAAAGCACATGCAATAGGTGGAATGTCGGCGTTTATACCTGTAAAAAATGATGAAGTAAAAAATGCGGCAGCAATTAATTCTGTACGACAAGATAAATTAACAGAAATTCAAAATGGTCATGATGGAACATGGGTAGCACATCCTGGGTTAATTGAACCTGTAAGAGAAATATTTAAAGAATCATGTATTGAAAAAAATCAAATTTCAAATACTCGTGAAAATATAAATATCAGTGCAAATGATCTATTGATGATACCAAACGGTAGAAAAAACATTGATGAAATCGTAAATAATATTGACGTAGCACTAGAATACATGTTTAATTGGGTTACAGGAAATGGGTGCGTACCTATAAACAATCTTATGGAAGATGCTGCAACAGCAGAAATATCACGAACGCTTATATGGCAATGGGTTCGACACAACGTTATCTTGGATGATGGAACAAAAGTTACAAAAGAGTTAATAACTGAATTAATTAGCGATCGTGCAATGAAAGTTGAAGAAAAACTTAATATTTCAAATACAAATATTAAGTTATACCATGCAGTCATTGATGTTTTGACAAATGTGTGTACAAATGTTGATAAATTTTATGAATTTATTACTACGCCATTGTATGAATTATTGTAATATGAATTTAAACTAATACTTATAGTATATGTCAATTTTTAAAGAACATAGTACTTCAGCAGATCGCTCTGCAGGTGATAGACGACGTCATAAACAAAAAATTGAACGTGCAATAAAAGACGGGCTTCATGATATCGTTTCAAATGAAACGATTATTGGTGAAAGTAAAAATAAAAAAATAAAAATACCTGTACGTGGTATAAAAGAATATCGTTTTATTTACGGTGATAACAGCAACAATAAACAAGTTGGATCCGCAAAAAATAAAGATATACAGCAAGGGCAAACAATTGGTAAATCAAACAAACCAAAACAAGGAAAAGCAGGACAAAAAGCAGGTAATACACCTGGGTCTGAGTTTTATGAAGTTGAAATAACGCTTGAAGAATTAGCTTATTATTTGTTTGATGAATTTGAATTACCTGACCTTGATAAAAAACGAATAAAAAAAATATTTGCTGAAAAATATCGACGACATGGATACAGAAGTACAGGTATACGGCCGCGGCTTGATAAAAAAGAAACAATTAAAAAGAAAATTCGTAGAAAACTTTCATTAAAACGTATAAAAGAAGCCAAGGGCGAATATGATGAAGATGAGCGAGTACCATTTCACAAAGATGATTTAAGATATAAACATATCAAGCCAAAACAAAAAGAATCAAGCAACGCAGCAATATTTTTTATTATGGATGTATCCTATTCAATGGATAAAGAAAAAAAGTTTCTTGCAAAAAGTTTTGATTTTCTTGTATTTCAATTTATTAAACACAAATATCAAAATGTTGAAGTAGTTTTTATTGCACATGACACAGAAGCAAAAGAAGTTAATGAAGAACAGTTTTTTACACGAGGATCTTCGGGTGGCACACTAGTTTCTAGTGGTTTAGAAAAATGTCAAGAAATAATACACAAAAGGTATCATCCAGATCTATGGAATATTTATATATTCCAGACATCAGATGGTGATAACTGGTCTTACGATATGGAGAAATCATTAAACAAGGTTAATGAACTCATAAGTATTTCTCAGCTATTCTGTTACATTGAAGTACAAAATCGTAACGCAGCTCACATGCTATTATATACAGAAATTGATAGTAGGCTATCTATTAATTATCGACGAATTCAAAGTAGTAAATTTAAAATATTACCAATATTTTCAAAAGATCAAATATGGCCGGCATTTAAAAAATTGTTTGGAGTAGAAAATGTCTGATTGGGATTTTAAATTATTGCAACAGTGGGATGATAAAATTTGTAAACTTGCAGAATCATATAATCTTGATTGGTTTCCAATTGTTTATGAAACATGCGATTATTATGAGATGATTGGAAATATGACGTATCATGGTATGCCAACGCATTATGATCATTGGTCATTTGGAAAATCTTTTGAAAGAACACACCAATTATATAATTCAGGAATGCAAGGATTACCATATGAATTGATCATTAATTCAGATCCGTCAATAGCATATTTAATGCTTGAAAATCCTGCTTATTTACAGATCTTAATAATGGCACATTGTGTAGGTCATTCTGATTTTTTTAAAAATAATGCAACGTTTAAACACACTCGTCCAAACACTGTTGTTTCAAAATTTAAAAATTATAAAAAAAGAATACAAAAATATCAAGAAGATCCTAGTATTTCTAGTGCGCGCCTTGAAGAGGTTATTGACTCATGTCATGCATTACAATTTCAAAATTATTCACATTATAGAAATAGAATACCTCATACAAAACAAAAAGAAAATTATATCAAAAAAATAAAAAATGATGTTGATGGTAAATATAAAAATTTTGACATAACAAAAGTACCATTAGAATATGATTATGATATATTAGGATTTATTGCAGAACATTCAAGATCACTTGAAGATTGGGAAAAAGATATAATAACAATCGTACGAGAACATGCTCAATACTTTATTCCTCAAATGAGAACTAAAATTATGAATGAAGGCTGGGCTAGTTATTGGCATTATAGAATTTTGCATGAACTTGATTTACCTGAAAAATATCATATACCATTTTTAAAATCGCATAATCAAGTTGTTGCACCACATGTTGGCCAGATAAACCCATATTATTTAGGCTTTTATATGTTTAAGCATATAGAAAAAATACATGGTCTTGATGAATGTTTTATTGCAAGGGAAACAATGCATGATGAATCATTTATTAGACAATACCTTGATATTGATATTTGTAGAGAATTAAATTTATTTACGTATGCAAAGTTTGATGACACGTATAAAGTTGTCGACGTATCAGATGAAGCAGGTTGGCAAAGGGTTAAAAAATATTTAATAAAAAATGTTGGAATTAATTCAATGCCGAAAATTTATGTCGAAAACATTAATCACGTTAACAAATTATATCTTGCGCATGATTTTGATGGCAGAGAGCTTGATTTAGGATATGCACAAAATACAATGAAACATGTTTCTACACTTTGGAGAGAAGGCGTAGAATTAAAAACTATGCATAATAAAAAAATTATGCGACTTTAATTGAAACAAAATACTGGTTATTTATTATTTATATATAACCCTTTACACCAAAAAAAGTTAGGCTCGGGCAATGACAGCAAAAACAGATTTTTTAAAAATTATTGAAAAACAGAGAAAAGAAAAAAAATCAAAAAAATTTGATGGAAAATTTATTGATTATCTTGATCTAGTAAGTAAAGATAAATCAATTATAAAGTTATCGCATAAAACTTTATACGATGCCATTATGGGTATTGGCGTTGAAAAAATGGAGCATAGCGATAGACGACATTCCAAGGTGTTTAATTCTGATACTGTTAAGATTTATAAATATTTTTCTGAGCACTTTTTTGGCACAGAAAAAGTTATTGCTAAGCTTATGCGTTATTTGCGATCTGCATCGCTCCGTGGTGAAGAGAGTCGGCAAGTTTTATTGTTGATGGGTCCTGTAGGCGCAGGAAAATCAGCGTTAACAGAACATATTAAAGCAGCACTCGAAGAGTTGGCTGCTCCTATATTTCATATTAAAGGATGCCCAATTCAGGAAGAGCCTTTGCATTTAATACCGAGAAGCCTAAGAGGTAAGTTTGAAGAACTATTAGGAGTAAAAATTGAAGGTGATTTATGTCCTATATGCAGACATAATTTAATAAACGAACATAATAATATTTATGAAAATGTTCCAGTTACACAATCAACGTTTTCACAGCGCGCGCGCCGAGGCATTGCATCAATTCCTCCTATGGATGCAAACAGCCAGGATGTTTCTGTATTAATAGGTTCGGAAGATATATCTAAATTAGATATGTATCCTGAAGATGATCCGAGAGTATTATCACTAAATGGTGCATTTAACGTAGGAAATAGAGGTATTGTTGAATTTGTCGAGGTATTTAAAAATGAAATTGAATTTTTACATACAATGATTACTGCAACACAAGAAAAGCGGGTACCGAGTCCTGGAAAAAATGCAATGATACATTTTGATGGCGTATTACTTTCTCATTGTAATGAATCAGAATGGAATAAATTTCAATCGGAGCATACCAATGAAGCAATCCTTGATAGAATTGTAAAAATTAACGTTCCATATGTTTTAGAATTAGATCAGGAAGTTAAAATTTATCAAAAATTATTAGACCTTTCTGATTTTGATTCTCATATTGCACCACATACACTTAAGATTGCCAGTATGTTTTCCGTAATGTCTCGGCTTAAATCTACGCAAAAATGTGATCTCTTAACAAAAATGAAAATCTATAATGGCGATGACATCTTAGAACATGGCCGTGTTAAAGCAATTGATATTAACGATTTAAGAAACGAAACACAACACGAAGGTATGACAGGTATATCGACACGATTTGTTATGAAAGCAATTGACAATGCGTTATCTGATTCAGATAAAAATATGATTACACCTATGTCTGTAATGGATGCTTTAATTAAGCAAACGCAAGAACAAATCGTAAATGAAGAGTTTAAAAAGCATTGTCTTGAAATATTGCAAAAAACTGTTAGAGAAGAATATCTAAAAATTCTTGAAACAGAAATTGCAAAAGCATTTATTGCAGCATATGAAGAACAGGCTCAGTCTCTATTTGATACGTACCTTGACAACGCAGAAGCGTTTACAACAAAAACTTTATTAAAAGATCAAATTACAAAAGAAGAGCGTGAACCTGACGAAGAATTTATGCGAACAATCGAAGAACAGATTGGCATACTCGGAAGCGCTAAAGAAGGCTTTAGGCACGACGTAACATCATATATGTTCGCAAAGGTTCGCAGAGGCGAAACTGTAAATTACAGCAGTTATAAACCATTACAAGAGGCGATTGAAAATTATTTAATTAGCTCTGTTAAATCAATGGCACGAATCGTTACGAAAAGCAAAACACGTGATGACAAGCAGAAAAGAAAGTACAGTGAAATGGTACAAACAATGATTGATGAATATGGATATGATGAAAATTCTGCAGAGGAAATATTAACGTATGCTAGTAACAACCTTTGGCGAGACAGTTAAAAGACTTGTTAAAATAACGATTTTAACATTTATACTATCTAGCATCGCGTTCTTAGACTATTCTTACGCTTTTCCTGATACTGATGCCAAAATAAGAAAACACTTGGTTGTTGGTGGCATTAATGCAAATCCCTTAATGTTTCCGCGAACTGTCGGGTTAGTAACGGAGCAATATCGAATATTTTGCACAGGAAGCTTAATTGGACCAGATCTTGTTATGACTGCTGCACATTGTGTAACAAGTATGATAAGTGAAAAATTTTACATCATGTATAATTGCAAAACGCCAAGTAATTGTAGAAACTTTGTTACTGCAAGTTCATTATCAATACATCCTAAATACAATAGAAAATATCTAAGTAATGATATTGCAATAGTTTTGTTGCAAAGGCCTATTAATTTTAATACAAATATAAACTTATTAGATCCTAAACATTACAATATAGTACTTATTCCCGGTAAAAAGGTTATCATAGCCGGATATGGAAGAACAAGTGACTATGGTGGAGCAGGAATATTACGTTATGGTATAACCAGCATTACAAAAGTTAAAGACAGTGAAATAACATTAGGTACAACAAATATTAACGATACAAATGTGTGTTATGGTGATAGCGGTTCCGGGTTTTATGTATACCACAACAACAAAAAATATATTGTTGGCGCAGCCTCACGGCTAATTTTCAAAGATAAATCAAATAATATTGCCTGCGGCGGAGGAAGTGTGTATACGCTTGACGGACTATATTTTAATTGGATCTCCAAAGAATATCTTAGAATGTTAATACAGAAGCTTCCTTCAAACAATTATCACATAACTTATCCAAACAATCGTTGTAGTATTGGATACGACAATAAAAATAAAAACTTTTCTATTCTTTTTATGATGCTTTTTTGTATTGTTGTTCGTAAAAAAAAAGTTATGAAAACGTACTGAGTATTATGTTATAATATAACAATGCTAAATCTTTTGTGTAAGATCCCAAATAATTGCTATGTTGCATGTTCTGGTGGTGTTGATTCAATGGTACTATGTAATTTTTTATTATCTTCAAAAAAGAAATTTACAATTGTTCATATTCATCATGGTACTGAGCATGCAAAGGATGCTTATGAGTTTGTAAAGAAATATTCGCAAAAAAACAATATTCCAATGATCACAAAAATGATTCAACCGTTTAGCAATATTATGAAGAAATCATGTGAAGCATATTGGCGAGAAGAAAGATACGAATTATTTCATTCATTAGGCAATAATGTTGTTACAGCACATCATCTTGACGATGCCGTTGAATGGTGGGTATTTTCTTCGTTACACGGTAAATCAAAACTAATTCCAATGAAAAACAAAAATGTAATTAGGCCACTTTTAATTACTGAAAAGCATAAAATTTTAAATTGGGCTAAACGAAAAAACGTAAATCACATTAATGATCCTTCAAATTTAAAAACAAAATACAAAAGAAATTTAATTAGGCATAATATTATTCCTGATGTTTTGCAGGTTAACCCCGGAATTAGAAAGGTTATTAAGAAAAAATATCTTAATATTTAACTATATGGACAACGAAAACGAACCGATAAAATTTAAAATTGATCTTGAAAAGATGACCCCGATAATTGATAAAATTGATTATTACTCAAACATTAAATCAACCTTAACGCCTATTTTTGGAATATGTGTTATAATCTCATCTGCGCTGTGGTGGTACAATAAACCACAGGCAGCATCGTTCTTAAGTTCTATAACAATTGTTATGGGATTTATTGTTTTATATTCCAGTATAAACGTAATAATCTATATTAGAAAAATAGGAAAGCTGGAATAATCTATGTATATAAAATATGACGTTGATAAAAGAATAAAAGCAAAAAAATTAGATGATTTTCTTACACTTCCGGTCGTTGTAACAGTTAATAAATTTGATGAAACAAGTGCAAAAGATTTTGTTTCACAAATGATTAGTGCCCATAATACCGGGCAAGAAGTTATACCTGTTTTTATTGACTCGTATGGTGGCCAAGTATACGCACTAATGAGTATGATTGATATGATTAAAAAATCAGAACTACCTGTTGCAACTATCGTTGAAGGAAAAGCAATGTCGTGTGGGGCAGTGTTGGCGTCTAGTGGAACAAAAGGATATAGGTTCGTAGCACCACATGCAACAGTTATGATACATGACGTATCATCAAAATCTCTTGGAAAAGCAGAAGAAATAAAATCTAGCGCGCATGAAGTTGAAAGACTAAACAAATTAATATATAAAAAAATGGCAGATAGTGCCGGCAAAGACGCAGATTACTTTTGGGATTTAGTTCATAAAAAAGGTCGGGCCGATTGGTATCTTACTCCAAAAGAGATGATAAAATATAAACTAGCTGACAAAATTGGGCTGCCAACTCTTAACGTTGATGTCAATGTAAAATACAAATTTGGTTTATAAAATTTTACTATTTATAAAATTCCTCTATATTTATCATTAGTTACGGAGGCAATATTATGAATCTTAGAATAGTAAAAAAAGGCACAGGCGATGTACGACATTTAGTTGTTTGTTATTATATTGGTGCATATGCTGATGCACAATTAATTAAATCAACTCCCGATAACGTATGTATTATTAATGATACACGAACACCGACGCGTAGATATACGAATATTTCTCAAAATCACAAAACAGGAATAGCAAGCCTTCAATCAACGGTTCAGTGGATTACACAAAAACTAAATTTTAATGTTGATAAAATTATTGTTGGTGCATTTTCAGCAGGTGGCCAAGCTGCACGAACAATATTATTAAATTCAGAAATACCAAATGGAATATTTGTTGCTGATGGTACACATTGTGCAACAAAACCTCAACAGTGGCAAATAAAACCGTGGATAGAATATTGTAATCTTGCGAAACAATCAAACGTTTCTGCAGTATTTTCTCATACACAAATTATTCCTCCAACTTTTTCAAGTACGAAAAAAACATTACAGCTAATTACAAGTTGGCCTTTAGATCATAAAGGTACACTAGAACATCCTGCATCAATGACGTCAGGAATGTGTGAAGTACTTTCATATACAGGAAAAAATGCTGCGGCCCATTCACAACAAGCTACTGCTGTGTTTGATTTGCTTTTACAAAAAACATTAATAAATCTTAAGATTGTTTCTGAAAGCAGTAACGTAACAAAAATTAAAGTGACATCAAACCCACAAACATGGAGGTCTCCTCTTGAACTTGGTATGAAAGGTGACGATATAAAAGAATGGCAAAAGGTATTATTAAATGAAGGATTTAATATCGGAGCCACTGCTGATGATGGTCACTTTGGTAAAAAAACAGAACAAGCAACAATGAGTTGGCAATTATTGAAAGGTGTTGCGATTGATGGAAAAGTTGGACCAGAAACAATTGATGCAATTTCAAATACCAATACCAATACAGCCGATGTCCCCTGGCAAGATCCTACTAAATCACTTGGTGAACGAGCATTATATTTTTCATTATCAGAAAAAACAAAGAATGTAAAAGAGGTACCTAATGGATCAAACACAAGTCCTGAAATAAAAGAGTATTTTAAACATGCAACACGAATTGTTAAAGGGCAAGAAAAAAAATTAGGATTAAGCGCAGGAAACTGGTGTGCAGTATCATCATGTTATGCTACAAAACAGGCGTTATTAAAAGATGAAAAAATGCCACATGGATATAGAGCAGGCGTTGTTGAACTAATACAAGATTCAATGAAGCTAGGAAACTGGAAAAGTGCAAAAGATATTCGTGACAAAAAGTATATTATGCAAAGAGGCGATCTTGCAATATTTGATAGATCAGTACCTGGAAAACCAAATACATCGTGGTGGAGGCATGTCGCACGAGTAGAAACAGTCGTACAAAAGGATAATAAAACATTTAGAACTTTAGGTGGAAATGAAAAAAATTGTTATCAGTTTACTGAACGTGATATTACGACAAAAAAGTTTATAGGTTGTATTGCATACCCACAAGTTATATATGATATATCAAATGAACCTGCGCCACTAATTGCACCTGATCCGATAACTAAATATCCAGAAGGTGATGCAGGATGGCCACACATTTTAAAAATGATACAGAATCTTGTAAAACATTTTAATGAATCTTTTAAATAAATTCTTTATAGTCATATATTTATTTTTGTAGGGGATAATGTCAAATCATTCGAAAAACAAAAATAATCTTGATTATTTAAAAAAATTAACGCATGATTTGTGCAAAAAAGTCCAAAACAATGCAATAGAACAAAAGTGCTCAAATCAAATTAACAGTATACGTAAATTATTAGAAAATAAAACAAATAAAAATCCTGAAAAACTATTACAGCTAATTATTGAAATTATAGATCAGGAGAATAATAATAACAATGAATGATCCTAATACTTGGACACAATGGTCTCAGCATGTCTTAAAAGAACTTGAGCGGCTTAATGAAAATTACGAGTCATTACGCGATGTTAATCAAGGTATTAAGGAAGATATTGGTAAGTTAGGTACTTTGCGCGAAGATGTGGCCGAATTAAAACAATGGCAAAAGCAAAGAGATACAAACATAAGTTTAGCACAAGTTAAACAAATGGTTGAAGATGTTAATGGGCTACTGAAATTTAAAACAGTAGCAATCACAGTATGGATTGGTGTTCAATTTCTCACAGGAATTATATTTGCATTGTTAAAATATATCGTTTAACCTTGAGGAATATAAAATGCTTAAAAAATTAATAACCATTCTAGTATGTGTAATATCGCTAGCTAGTTGTCAGATGCGAGCAAAAGCCGGTGATGCATCTCATGATACAAAAAACGTTCGTTTATATAAACACCTTTCAAACTCAACCGTTGCTTTAGTTAAACCTAAATGCGTTGCAAAAAATACCAGCGGTGAATGTATTAATGTACAACGAATTTATTGCACAGGCGTATGGATTAGCAGAAGCCATATCTTAACGGCGCATCATTGTGTTCAGTCTTTTGTAACATCACAAAGTACAGATGAAGAAATTGAAAACAATGAAGATGAAAAACTGGTTAATAAAAGTATTTTATTTTTAAATAGAAGCCAAGTTCCTCATGAATTACGAAGAGGTTATGTAGAAAGACCAAACGCAAACGTTGCTACTATTGTTAAATTTGATGTACAAAATGATCTTGCTCTCATTAAAGCAAAAAAACAAGATTACTCAGAACACTTTGTACAAATTTCAGGTGAAAAATTAAACGTTGGCCAAGAAATACACGTCGTTGGCCATACAACTGGTATACCTTACACATATGCATTTGGACATATCTCTGGAATACGCGTTGATTATTTACAAACAGGACTTATGCATGTCATACAGGTATCTGCGCCAACATATTTTGGTAACTCAGGTGGCGGTGCATTTACTAGTGACGGTAAACTAGTTGGTATATGTTCATACCTATACAGGTCGGCACCAATGCACTTAAACTTTTTTGTCCATAGAGACTCAATAATTGATTTCTTAGAGAACCGTAGTCCAACTAGTATACGAATAAAACAGTAAAATGATGTACCTTGCAATTATTATTGCAATATACGCATTATTAATAATAATCATTCACTTAATTGAGCATATAGTTGTAAAACCAAACAGCCAAGAACTTCCGACGATGATTAATCGTCGAGTTAAAATTGATAAAAATTTTAAAAAGCACGAAAAACAAGCAATATTACGGGCGTTAGATCGGTGGAACGATATAACATGTGGTATATTCAATTATATTATTGTAGATGATCAATTAGATGATTTATATGCCGATAAAAATAACCATAATACAATTGTAATCCTACGTGGTACTACGGACGATACATTAATTAATCAAATAGATTATATAGAAGATTGTACAATATATGGTTACGCAATATCTTCTACGCCTGGAGTGATTTTAATTATACCAGAACGTCTTAAGAGTATTCGTGATTTTGAAAATATTGTTACGCATGAAATTGGGCATTTATTGTGCATTGGTCATGTTAGTGATCGGCGTTCAATTATGTCAAAATATTATAGTGGTCAAAATAATTTAACAGATAATGATCTACTAGCGTTTATGAGTTGCTGTGAATGGGATCATGATAGAATAAAATATTGGAATAATAATTTTTGGGTTCAAGAAAAAAAAGGTTTTACTACAAATAGACTAAAAAGGTTTTATGATTATAAAAAATAATTATATATTTACTAAATGCCTCATGAATTTATTGCGTATGTAGGACCAATGTTTTCATCAAAAACATCGCGATTATTGATGAAATTAGAAAAATATAGATTTAAAAATAAAAAGATTATAGCATTTAAACCAAAGATTGATGATAGATATTCTCAAAATTGTATAGTTACACATTCTGGTTGGGAACTTCCTGCAATTAGTGTAAACCATGGCAATGAAATATTTGAGCATATTAAAAAAAATAAACTAGAGAAATTTGACGTAATTGCTGTTGACGAACTATTTATGATAGAAGGAATGGCAAAAGCAATTATTTCTGCCTACTGTAATAATTATAATATCGTTGTGTCAACACTTGATCTATCGGCACAGTTAACGATGTTTGACGAAGTTAAAGAATTATTATCGTGGGCAACAGATGTACAAAAATGCGTAGCCGTATGTACAATGTGTGGAGAAGATGCTCAATATACATTTAAAAAACAAATAAAAAATAACAAACAAATTATTGAAGTTGGCGGAATCGATAAGTATGAACCAAGATGTTTTAAACACCATCCTGTTATTAAATTAATATAACGTTATACTATGATACAAAATGAAATTAATCATAATCTAAAAATAGATTTATATAATGGCTGTTTAATAAAGAGCAAAATAACGTCCAGCCTTGGCATAGTTTTAGATTGCGAAACCAATAATTTGTTTAATTGTAAAAAAAATACGCTACCACTTGTTAAAGTGTTATTTACAAACGGATGCGGAAATACTGATGTTGTTGTTGTGTCAAAAAATATTATTGAAACAATATGTTAAATAATATAAAAAAATATGTTTATAATTTTATAACAACAAATACACTGTATAAAATATTATCAATAACAGCTGCAATATTACTTTACTGTTATACGATTTCATATGGCAAAAAAAATAATAAGCAAACACAACAACAAACAAGTAAACAACAAACAAGTAAACAACAAAAAATCAATCATTAATAGAATAGGGTTTACTTGCGGATCATTTGACTTATTACATGCTGGACATGCAATAATGCTAAAAGAATGTAAAGCGTATTGTGATTATCTAATCGTAGGACTACAAACAGATCCTTCTGTTGATCGAGAATATAAAAATAAACCTGTACAAGCATTAGAAGAGCGCAAAATAATGCTGGAGTCTATCAAATGGGTAGACAAAATTTATACATACAACACAGAAAAAGATTTATATAGTTTATTACAAACGCTAAGTCCAGACATACGCATAGTTGGCTCAGATTGGAAAGGTAAAGAATTTACTGGGCATGATCTTCCAATAAAGGTAGTTTTTAATACTCGCGATCATGCATATTCAAGTTCATCATTACGAGAGCGAGTTTACAATGCAGAACTAGATAGGCTTAAGACTTAGTTTGTAGTTTTTTCATCCAACTTTCAGTTAACTTGAACGTTCCTTTCGACGCTGACCATACATTCCAAGTTGTTTTTGGATTAAAGAAAATTTTTTTTTGTAATATTGTAGAATCAGGAAATATTTTTTTCATCACTGCATTTGGATCATCATGCTTATTTAAGAGTACAACTATTGTTTTACAATGACAATATTCATTATGCACATGATTAACAATAGGCGAACATATTTCAATTATATCGCCAGAATTATAACTTAATGTTAGTTTACTCATTTAACTATATAATATAAATATTACATAGGTATATTATGCAAGTAAAACGCTCAACGGTATCAAAAAATCTTAAAAAACTTGAAAAGTTTTATGCTTTACGGCAAAAAGTTGTTGAAACAAATGATTTATGGGTTAATAAAACCAATAGTCTATCTAATAACTTAGACAATCCTAAATTAAAATTAACGTTAACCAATAATTTACGTTATTTAGCTGAAAATGAATTTAGAAATAATGTTATTGGATTAGTTAATTTTTATGTATTAGAATCAAAAAATAAATCAAATATTTCTTACGTCACAAAGTATACAAATATGTGGCGATCATACGATTCAACAGTCGATGTAATACAGACTATATTACATAACATAGGAATAAGAAACACAGGGCTTACTGATAACTCTTTTAATGATGTTAATGATGATAATCCTGTTTATTCTGAAAAAGAATTATCCGCAAAAAAGAAAGAAATATTATTAACGAATATTTTTAATGAATTAGAAAAAATGCAAATAATTAAAAATAAGACATTAGAAAATATTAAAGTAGGCGATATATTGTTTTATTCAAAACAAAAAAATTCTGCCAAACCAACAAATAACGTTTCGTTTGTTGAATCAATAACTAAAAATAGTATAACAGTCGTAGAACAAGGCCGCGGATGCAGGCTTAGTAAGATAACATATAAAATTTTAGAAGACGAAAATAATATTCTGGTTAATAATAAAACCCAAATTGTACTTGATGGTTGTACGTCTATTTATGGATTAAGAAAACAAATCGCAAAACACTCTATGTTATATGTTTAATCTATATAACCGCGATTATGTATAAACTCTGCAGACTTTCTTTGATTAACAGATCTATCTTCTGTGAACAAATCAGGTTTTGCAAGGTCTATTGAATAATGATAACAACATAAAGGTAAGAACATGCATTTCTTACTTTCTTTCATTGCTTTATGTAAAATTGGCAAATAGATTGCTCTATCACATGCAATCATTATATAATCACCGTTTTCATCACGATAATTTGCATCATTAATTTCATTCATTGATTTTTTTCGCCAAGTTTTCATATGACTTGTACACCAATTATCAAGTAATGATTCATAAACATTTGTACAATTTTCTGGCAAAGGACCTGATATATTTTTTCCTGTATACGCCCATCTATGCGCAGTCCATAAACATGCTGGATCTTGTGTTTGATAAACATAATTTAAAAACGCTAAACAATCCAATTCAGTTAACCAATCGCCACCATCAAGCCTGCAAATAACTTCGTCATCATCAATTTCTTTTGCTGCTTCAAGTGTATTTCTTACTTCGCCGTGTTTTTCTGTTGTATTGATTATTTGAATTTTGTCTTCAAGTTCAAATTGTTTTCGTAATTTATCGACAACGCCAAACGTATTGTCTGTTGACATATCATTTCTTACGATTATTCGCCAATTTTCATACGATTGAGCAATAACAGACATGATTGTTTTTTTAATTGTTTTTTCTGAATTATATACTGGAATGAGAAAAACAAATTTTGTATTTGAAATGATATTATTTTGTGACATTTTCTTGTGCCCAATCTTTCATTATAGCAGGTTGATTTCTATTACATGTAATAGATTTTGTTTTTTCTCTAAAATCAACTTTTCTATGAAATACCCAACCACCCATTTCATTTTTTAGTTTTAGTGCCAACTGACTAATGTCATCATCAGTTACATCTGACCAAGGTTTGTTAAAGAACATGTTATTTTCTGCAGTATCTTGCTGGGATATATCAAAAAGTGATTGCCAATGTTTACTCCAGTAATTTTTATATGTTAATATTTTTCGTTCAATATTAAACCATGAATAATGAAATACAGGTGGCAATTGTTGTATTACATTATTAAACCATTGTTCATATTTATCAAGGGCTTCTGGAATATCATGTACATATTGTTGCAATTCATTAACTTTTGAATCACAAAATGTCATAAAGCCAATTGGTTCAAAAGTAATTGTGTCAATATAATCACAACCGTCGGTACCTAATCCTGCATATAAATTTCCATTGTCATCATATTTACGAAATTGTTTTGGTATTCCATGTGTAATATTTTTTTTGTTTCTGCTTAATCTCCATTTCCAAGAATTAATATCACATCTAACCTTTTCTAATGAACCCCAATATTCAACAACTGGCAGTGCTAATAAATCACAATCTGATGGAAAATTATTAATAATGTTATGAATTTTTTTACCATCATCTTCATGAACAATTTCGTCCGAATCCATTTGCCAACAAAAGTCTTTTGTACATAACTTCCTTGCTTCGGCTTTTTGCAACCCATCAAAAACAGCAAATCTAGTATCATCCCAATCTCTAGTAATCTTATGAATTTTTAATTTATCATTTGATTTTGCAAGTTCTTCTAATTCTTCCCAGGTTCCGTCAGATGACCCACCGTCGACTACACATACTTCGTCACAAAAACTAAGCATTGATAGAATTGATTGTTTAAAAGGATATTTTTGCTCAATACAATTTTTTGTTGTTGTATATCCGCTTAGCGACTTTTTATCGTTTATATTATTTTGTATTCCATCCCAAAAAATTGTATGTGCGTTCCTTAGATAATCATCAATTAAATCAATGTCATCAGTAGAAAACCATTTTTCATCTTTATGTTGTACGTTATCATTTAAGTGAAGCTTACACCCAAGCAACTTTGCTTCAATTACCATTCTTGGGCATGTATCACCGCCAAGTGGGGTATAAACAAATCCTTTTGACAGTGACAACTTTTTCAAAGTGTCTTGATAACCTAACCCCCATATTGCATCAAACTTAACTTTATTATTTTTGCACCACGTCTTAGCTGCTTCTGCACCTTTTATCCAGCTCTCTGAATTTAATACAATCCATTTATCCTCCTTTTTATTATTTCGAAGTGTTTTTAGTGTATCTAGAGTACCTATATTAAATACAGAAGACAATACCTTACTATTAGCATGATCTTTCAAAAACCCAAAAATATTTTCATACCTTTCTTTTTGTTTTTGAGACATCCACCACAGTGATTTTGCTGCGCAGAAAAACGTAGAAATAATTTTACCATGTACATCATTATGGCAATCACAAGAATTTCCTGTTTCTACTTTATGCTTTTCTACTGAACGGAACTTGCAAAATTTATAATCATATTCTAATATTGCATATTTAATATTGGTAATAATTGTAGGAATTAAATTATAATTCATTGATGCAAAATTACCAAATATCCAAAATTTATCCTTACCATCTTTTAGCACATCCATTGTTACATCTTGTGAATGTAATTTGAAAACATTTAAATGCGATGACTGAATAAGCGCCTCACTTGTTAGCTCGGCACCCCCAACGTAATCATCTGTAAATAAATCTGCAACAAAAACAATATCACAGTTTACTGGAATTTGTATTTTTTGTTTTTCACCAAAGACACTTGTATTGAACATAATAATAACCTTAAATTTTGTATTATTATATTACAAATTAAAAATTTTTATAAAAACAATTTAAAGTATTTTTGCAGCAAGTGTTGCTAATTTTGATCTTACACCTTTTATTAATGTAACATGACCTGCAATATCATATGATTTAAATTTATCAACAGCATATGACAATCCATTAGTATAGCTATCAACATCTTGATTATCAATCTGTTCAACATCACCCGTAAGAACAATTTTTGTGCCTTCGCCTGCTCTTGTAATTATTGTTTTAAGTTCATGCATAGATAGATTTTGTGATTCGTCAATAACAATATATGCGTTAGGAATTGATCTTCCTCGTATAAATGAAACAGCTTCAATTTCAATTATACCTTGTTCCATTAATATTTCAAGATATGTATTATCAATTTTATTTTTTTGGTTTTTAAAATTCTTATTAGTAGGTTTATTATATGTTGAATCAGAAACAAAAAGAACGTTTAAATTATCTTTTATTGGGGCTGTCCATGGTTCTAACTTTTCTTGCAAAGTACCTGGCAAATATCCAATATCATTTCCAACAGATTGTATTGGTTTTATAACGATTAATTTTTTATATATTTTTTGCTCAACAATTTGTTCTATTCCTGCGGCTAATGCTATTAATGTTTTACCTGTGCCTGCAGGCCCAATTAGGCTTGCTAGCTGTACATTTTTATCCATTAATAAATCTAAAGCAAAACTTTGTTCTTTATTTTTTGATTGAATATTCCAAACTTTTCGATAGTTTACGATTGGCTTAATTTGGTTTGTATCATGAAAATATCTGCCAATTGCAGATTGCGATTTATGAGTTGCTTTCATAACCGCATATTCATTTGGTTGCAAACCTACATCTATATCAAGTAAATCACAATCAAGATAATCATCATTATAGAATTTATCAATTTCATGTTGCTTTAACATCAATCTTGACACACCACCATATAACCTATCAGATTCATTACCACCTAATGTAAAATCCTCGGCATGCATTCCTAGTGATTGACATAATAATCTTAGGCTAATGTCTTTTGTTATTAACGTTATTTTTGCATCTTTATGAGTATTATTTAAATTAAGCATTAATGCAAGAATTCTATTATCAATAACACTATGCTCTTGTAACTCTTTTGGTAGTTTTAAAATATCAGAATCTTTAACTTGCATAACAGCTAAGGTGCTATTGTTCTGCAGTAAGGTTCCGTGAAATATATCACCTATTTTTGATGCGCCATCTAATAATCTAATAACGCTTCTGCAGTTTTTGCCTATAGCGCCTTGCTTTGTTTTGAGGTTATCTAATTCCTTTAGGACGGATAAAGCAATAATAATATTGGAATTAGTAAATTTTAATATTGAATTCGGCTCATTTATTAAAACATTTGTATCTAAGACAAAAATATTTTTTTTCATATATAAAAATAAATATACTTCTTAAAGATTTAAGGTAAATTTATTATACGAATTTATGAAAAAACTACCTGTTATAAACAATAACGTAATAAAAAATACAACTTGTTTTCATGAGCATAAACAGTATGGTGTTAATTGTAAAAAAATGGATTGTAAATTTTGGATTAAAAATTGCAAATCAAACAATTGTGTATTAATTGCAGCAGAGACACCAATGACATTACATGAAATTGGACAAATATTTGACTTAACTCGAATGAGAATATGTCAAATTGAAAAAAATGCAAAAACAAAATTATTTGAGATAATTAAAATAAATAATAATTTTTTACAATATCGAAAAAATAGTTGAGATTACATTATGAATGCAAGAGAATTGGCAAAATTAAAAAATATTAATCATACATTGACACTTATAAAAAGTGAGTTTCCAAAATTTGAAATCATACAAAAAAAAGATAGTCTTTTTATGAAAATATTAAATGTATTATTACGAATAATAACTTTTAACGTACAAAAGTTTTTTATGTCAAAATATATTACAACAATTGGTGAAAAAGTATATGTTCCTGATAGCTGGGATGAAATGGACGAGCGTTCAAAGATAATAGTCCTTAGACATGAACGAATACATATGTTGCAAAAAAAACGTTACACATTTTTAATATTTAGTATTATGTACCTTTTAATACCTTTTCCGTTTCTTGTTGCGTATTGTAGAATGCGCTTTGAAAAAGAGGCATATGAAGAAAGCATAAGGTTGCAGGTTGCTTTATACGGAAAAAATAGTGCAAAAAATGAAAAATTTAAAGAGTCTATTGTAAAACAATTTACCACAGGAGCGTATGGTTGGATGTGGATTTTTAAATCAAACATTGAAGACTGGTTTGACAAAACGCTATTAAAGCATCTTCATTAATGAACGATAAAAAATATAAAAAACTTGTTTTAAAAATAAAATACTTAAGACTTGAAGCAGAAGATTCTGATGATTCTTTAAAGCTATACATTAATGATTTTGATTTAGCATTTACAGAGTTTTGCAAGTCTAAGCTTGGTGATGATTATTTTAAAAATGAAACATCTGAACATGCAAAATTATCAAAATCTGCAAAAGAAGCAAGAAAACGAAATCCAAAAACAAAAGAATATACTCCTAAACAAAATAGTGAAACAGATGATTTTACAAAGCGCGAATTAAAACCTGCAAAGAAAAAAAAGGTTCCACAAATATTTAAAAAAATATATAAAAAAATTGCGGCCCTTACTCATCCTGATAGGTTTCTTTACTTAAACCCTAGTGGTGATGAATATAAGCTTAAAAACAAATTGTATATAAAAGCCACAACCGCATTAGAAGATAATGATTATGAAACATTACTTGATGTTATGACCGAATTAGAAATTGAGCTTGATGAAGTTAATAGTGATATTATTGAAGCGCTAAAACTAAAAGTAAATAAGTTATCAAATACAATTTCAACAATTCATAATAATCCTGTTTGGATTTGGGGCCATGCATCGCAAGAACAAAGATTTCGAATATTTGAACATATATTTAAACAACGTTACAAAAAATAATGTAAATCATTATAAAACTATTATACAATCAATTGAGGTTATATGACAACATTTTTACTACATCATCCATATCTAGGTTTAGTCTATACGGCATTTATATGCATAACTATTATATCAACAGCAAATGTTATTTTTGAGAAAAAAAATAACGAAGAAAATGAAGATAAATAAGTTCCTATGTGTATTTAGCTTTTTTATATTAAGTGGCTGTGTTTTTTCAAGGATCAAAACAAAAACACTTGACTGCAGCATTAGTTATGATGCACCAAATATTTCAATTGTCAAACTAAAAACTAAAGATCAAAAAGGTATGAACAATACAATTACAAACGTTACTGTGATTCAGACATTAACTGGTCGGTGTAAATAAATATGAATAATTCGATTCCTAGTAAGAACTTTCAGTTTAATCAATATCTTAAAATAATTTTACAATCAAAAGATGCTAGTGAGATTATTTTTGATGAACTCAAAGAACTTGAAAAGCCAGTTAATAAAGATAAAATTGAAAACTATTTAGAACATCTAAGATATTTTAATGATTCATTTATTTTTACGACAGCGCAAACTATAATAAACGATAAAGATAAATTTATATTTGTTGATCAATCAATACGATTGCTAGGACAAATAAAAAAGCTTAAGTCAAAAATTAAATAATTATGAAAACGTATACAATGACATGTATTATTAATACAAAACATACTACCAATGTAAAGATCACAATTAATAATATTGACGTATCAGAGATTGAGAATGCATTATCATTAACAATATATTCTAGCGCGTTCTCAATCTCTGATATGCATACCGATAGTAATGAATCAATATATGCAATGAAAAAAATTAATAATCTAAATATTACTGCGTATAACGATTGTAATATTCGAAAAATTGAATTTATACAAGACTAATCTTTTTTTCCTAATGCTCGATCTGCAACATCGCATGCAAAAAAATATCTAGTATCATCAAGATATCCACCACGTTCATTTGCAACGTGTATGTCATAATCTCTACTTTCTTCAGGGTCATCACTATAGAAATATACGTAAACACTTAATATTGATTTTGTGCACCAAACCAACTCTTGCCTTACTTTTTCGGCAAGTTCAATACTGGTAACAGAGCAAACATATCGATCTAATGATTTTTTTTCAGTATCTATTTTAGACATACATAACTATAGTAATATGAGTTCTATAATGTTGTATAATAATAGTGAACTTTTATATAAAAAAATTGTATATATACTTATATGAATCAATTAAAAATATATTTTGACAACGTTAATTTTAATAGCTCGTCAGGACCAAACTCATTTGGATTAAAGCTTGCTCGTGAATTGCATAAGACAGGATATAAAATTGTTAGCGATAATCCAGACGTTCAAATTTCATTTATACATATACAAACAAAAGCCTCAAAAACATTACTTAGGCTTGATGGAATATATTTTAATTCAGAGCAAGATTGGAAACAACTGAACCAACCAATTAAAATGTCATATGACTCCGTCGAAGGCGTTGTTTTTCAAAGTGAATTTAATAAGGTTCTTGCTGAAAAATATTTTGGTAAACATAAAAATGCCAGCGTAATACATAACGGAACAGATATAGAAACTATTAAATTAGTTCCTGCGTTTAATCATACATTACTTAAACAGTTTGAAAAAGTATGGGCATGTGCATCACAGTGGCGGCCGCACAAAAGATTAAATGATAATATTGAGTATTTTTTAAATTTTGCAGGAAAACAAGATTGTCTACTTGTTGCTGGCGATGTTGGGGATAATTTGGACAAAAAATATTTAAACAATCCAAGAATAATCTATGTTGGTATGTTAGATTGGTTTAACCTTATTTCGATTTTTAAGACAGCAGATTACTTTATACATCTTGCATTTTTAGATCATTGCCCAAACGTTGTAGTTGACGCAAGAGCATGTGGCTGTCATATTGTTTGTGCATCATCAGGTGGAACACATGAAATTGCAGGAAGTAAGTCAACAGTAATAAAAGATCTTGAGTGGGATTATGCCCCGCTCAAATTATATTCTCCGCCAAAACTTGATATGAATAAAATTATTGCAACAAAAACAAATTCAGATATCAATATAAAAACTGTTGCGAACAAATATATCTTAGCATTAAAGAATTTATAATATATTATGAAAGTTTTTTGTCATATTCCTAGAGAAAATTGGTTTGGTGATCGATATGGAACAGAGTATAAAAAGCATTCTCGTCATACCGTTTCTCATACAGATTTAAATTGTGATGTTGTCTGGCTTTTGGCGAGTTGGTGTTGGAAACAAATACCTGTACAAATATTAAAAACAAAAAAAAATATTTGTACAATACATCACATTGTCCCCGATAAATTTAATGCAGCAGCTAAACATGATTTTTATATGCGTGATCAGTTTATTGACGCATATCACGTTCCTTGTGAACAAACACGAACATTTATTTCTAAACATACAAAAAAACCAATACATAAACTATGCTATTGGGTTGATCCAACATTATGGCCTGTAGGTGATAAAGCCGCTGCAAAAGCTACTTATATACTACCACAGGATAAATTAATAATTGGTTCTTTTCAAAGAGATACGGAAGGACATGATTTAAAAACTCCAAAATTAGAAAAAGGGCCTGATAAGTTTTGTGATTATGTTGAAAAAATTAAAGATTCAGGTATTGAACCATTTGTTTTGTTAAATGGTTGGCGTAGACAATACGTTATTAACAGATTGATAAGCGCAAATATTGATTTTATGTACAAAGAACTGCCACCTTTGTCGGAAGTTTCAAAAATGTATTCTGCGTGTGATTTATACGTCGTAGGCTCAAGATTTGAAGGCGGGCCTCAATCAATTCTTGAGTGCGGAATATCTAAGACACCGATTGTATCAACAGACGTAGGTATTGCATCAACTATATTACCTAGCGATTGTATATTTGATGTAGGTGGTTCATGCGATATATATTTTCCAACAAATAAAGATGTTGAACAAACCTATGCAAACTCTTTAAAATATAATGTAACTAAACACGTCTGTAAGTATGATGATCTATTTGAAAATATATTCGGAGGGTTAGCTTGAAAATATTGATAACAGGTGGAGCAGGATTTGTTGGGGGAAATCTTGCAGTATACATGTCAGAGCTAGGGCATGATATATTATGTATGGATAATCTAGTTCGCCGCGGTAGCGAGTTTAATCTTCAAAGATTTTTAAAATATCAAAATATAAAGTTTATACATGGTGACATAAGAAACACAGAAGATTTTGATAGATTAAACTTTGTACCAGACGTAGTACTTGAATGCTCTGCACAAACAACTGCTGTCGATGGTTATGATAATCCTATGTACGATATAACAAATAATACTATTGGGTTAATCAACGTATTAGAATTTTGTAGAAAAAATAATGCAGGGCTTATATTTTGGAGCACAAACAAAACGTATAGCGGCGATTTGTGTAATAAACCCCCAATTATAGAAAATAATACTAGGTTTGAATGGGATACAAAGTCAGGGTTTACAATGCAAGGGTGGTCAGAATATGGGTTTAGCGAAGACGTTGATCTTAATGGCGGTAATCATACCGTATATGGTGTAACGAAATCAGCATCTGATTTATTTTGTCAAGAATGGGCGTCAGCATTTAATATTCCCGTTATAATCAATAGGTTTAGTTGCATATACGGAACGCACCAATTCGGTATGGTATCACAAGGTTGGATAGTGTGGTTTATTTTGGCGAAACATTTTGGGCTAGATCTTACATATTTTGGATTTAACGGTAAACAAGTAAGAGATTGTCTACATGTTAATGATGTATGTAGTTTGATTGATAAACAGGTAAATAACATAAACAAACATCATGGTTCATATTACAATGTTGGTGGTGGTCATCAAAATACGACATCGGTTCAAGAGCTTAATGAAATGCTTGATAATATAATGAACACTAATACAAAGATATCACAAAAACCTCCTAGGTTAGCCGATCAAAAGATATACATTTCAGACATTAGAAAAGTATCTAACGACTTTAATTGGTTCCCAAAAAACAAACTAAAACAATCATTATATGATATAATAGATTGGGTCAAGCAAAACGAAGATGATCTTTTATTCTTAGTAAAGCATAGATTAAAGAATAAATAAAAAGTTAAGGAATTATATGAAAATTGCAGGTATTTGGTCAGGGCACGATTGTTCATTTTGTATTTTAGAAAATGGTATACCGGTTGTACACGCCGAACTGGAGAGATATATACGTCAAAAAGAACCTCAAGGTGATGCAGCAAAATTTATGCTAAATACGTATGGAAAAGATAAGTGTGATAATATTACACACGTTGCAACATGTTTTCCAAAAAATAAAATGTTGCAATACAAAACTTCGCATAAACAACTTACTGATATTCTTGCAAAAAATAATGGCAAACTACATTTTATTGGCCATCATAGATCACATGCAGCTAATGCGTTCTTTTCAAGTAATTTTGAAAAAGCATTGATAGTTACACTTGACGGAGGCGGTGTAGAAGAACCAGGTAGGGGCGATACTGCATGTACGTATTGGACTGGTGACAACAATAAAATTAAGCATGTTACTACATATCCTTTGCACAATGTATGTATTGGAGGTGTATGGACACGAGTTACTCGCTATGTCTTTAAATTACAATCAGGTTGGCCACTTGGACACCAAGCAGGCAGCGTTATGGCAATGGCGGCATTAGGAGATTCAACAAAATATAAAAACAACTTTTTACAAATGTTAACAACTGATTTACAGGCAGCGTCACAAAAACCGTGCAACCAGCCAAAAGGTGCCTATACAGGAAATGACCCTGTACATCCATATCTTGAACCATGGGCTCAGCTAGCAGCAAGATCTGAGCAGGATAGATTTGATATTGCCGCAGGATTGCAGGCTGCTACTGAAGAATATATTAAAAAACTTTTTGAAATAGCGTTTCAACACGTTGGAAAATATGAACATGTCTGTTTATCAGGTGGTGTTGCATTAAATTGCGTTGCAACAGGTAAGATAAAATCATGGTTCCCACATATAAAAGATATATATGTACCACCAACACCAGGAGACGAAGGATTATCTATTGGTGCCGCACAATATGTATGGCATCAATTATTAGATAATCCACGAGTAGTGTGGAAAGATAACGCAAAATCCTATTTAGGTATTCCGCATACAGAAGCACAAATAAAAGATGCATTAGATGCGCAAAAAAATGTTTTAGATATTACATCAGCAACTGTTGATGATGTTGTTGAATTATTGGATAAACAAAAAATTGTAGCAGTGTTTTCTAAAGGTTCGGAATCTGGACGGCGGGCGCTGGGTAATCGAAGTATTTTGGCAGATCCTAGATCAAAAGATATGAAACAAACTATTAACGATAAAGTTAAGCATAGGCAATGGTATAGGCCATTTGCACCATCAATATTGCGAAGTGAGGTTGCAAACTGGTTTACTACAGATAAAAATAGTCCATATATGAGCTTTGTGTTAAAATTCAAAGATACAATGAAAGATAAAGTGCCTGCAGTATTGCATTTTGACAATACAGCAAGATTACAGACTGTCACGGAAAATGATAATAAATGGTATTTTGATTTCCTTACAAAATGGCATAGAAAATCAGGCGTACCAATAATTTTAAATACTAGTTTTAACGATAGAGAACCAATTTGTGAACACCCAAAGCATGCAATTAATTGTTATTTAAAAACAAATATTGATTATCTATTTTTTGTTGACTATAATTTGCTAGTAACAAAGAAATAATTTATGAGTGTTAATAAATTAATATTAAACGAATTTGAACTATATTCTAAGGCTACTGCCAACACAGAAAACTGTAGTTTAAAAAAAATTATATTTGATAAAAACAGTGATCATCAGATATCAAACACTAGGGATTGTGTTAATTTAGATTTTATTTATGCACGACAAAATCAAATTGTTTTAGATTTATTTAAATCGTGGATATCAAATAATCCACAGTTTATACGTACTACGGCACAATATAATTCTTGTGCATGCTTAGATGTTGGATCTCAACATAATTTTATTACTCTATTGGCAACATGGGCAAATTTTATAATAGCAGATCCAAGTTTAAACAGTAAAGATAAAAATTCTAGTATCACAATGGACGGAATAGGCGTGAACTGGAGATCAATTGAGGCGCAAGAATTATCTACATATTTTTCAAATGATCAATTCGGATGGATAAGTAGCTTGCACGCAATAGAACATTTCGGCTTAGGCCGATATGGTGATACACTTGATGTACTTGGCGATATAAAAGGATTAAAGGAAATTCATAATGTACTGCATAAATCCGGAATGTTTGTTGGTTCTGTTCCGGTTACAAGTATTAAAAATGAGCGAATTATTTTTAATCGAAACAGAATTTATTCTACAAAAACAATCATGAATATGTTATCTGCTGCAGGATTTAAAATTATATATGATATTATTGTAATTGCATCGAGTGATCATCTTATTAATCAGCATACGCAAACGCAAATAACAACACTCGATGTTAATACGTTTAACAAAGCAAACGAACAAAAATTTGACAATTTAGATATTGAAAAAATACCCGATGCTTTATATATTTGGGCAGCAATTAAGTAGGCAAAATAATGAAGACAATATTGGTAACAGGCTCTGGTGGATTGATTGGTTCTGAAGCTGTTAGATATTTTTTATCAAAAAATAATATTGTTCATGGTATTGAGCCAAATATGCGAAAAGTATTTTTTGGTCCTGCTGGTGACGTGTCCAAAGTAATAACTGAATTAAATAAAAATAAGCAATATACAAATCACAATGTTGACGTAAGAGATAGAAAAGGTATAGAGAAGTTATTTAAAAAAATAGCACCAGATATAATAATACATTGTGCCGCACAACCTTCACATGATAAAGCTGCATCAATTCCTTTTGATGATTTCGATACAAATGCAGTAGGAACGCTAAATCTTTTAGAATATACAAGACAGTACTGTGATAAAAATGCCATATTCATACATATGAGTACAAACAAAGTGTATGGTGATGGTCCAAACAATTTAAAATTAAAAGAACTAGATAAGCGATATGATTTTTCAGATAAGAAATTTATTGACGGAATAAATGAATCATTTTCAATTGATAGATGCTTGCATTCATTATTTGGTGCTTCAAAAGTTGCGGCAGATGTATTAGTGCAAGAATACGGCAAGTATTTTGAAATGAACACAGCAGCATTCAGAGGAGGCTGCCTGACAGGACCACAACATGCTGGTGTTGCATTACATGGATTTTTATCATATATTGTAAAATGTGCAGTATCTGGAAAAGATTACACTGTTTTTGGGTATAAAGGAAAACAAGTACGTGATCAAATTCACAGCTATGATGTTATAACGGCTTTTGATAATTTTATTGCAGACCCTCGTCAAGGAGAGGTATATAATATTGGCGGACAAAAAATAAACAGTGCATCAGTTTTAGAAGTAATAGACATTATTACAGAATTATCAGGAAAGCAATTAAATTATTCATTATCAAAGCAGAATAGAATTGGTGATCATATTTGTTATTATTCTGATATGACAAAATTTAAAAAACATTATCCAAATTGGACTCCACAATATAGTATAAAAGATATAATTCAAGAAATTATTGATAATAACTAGTAGGATTTTATGATAAAAGATTTACCAAAAGTAACATTCGGTTTTATACACTGTAACAGACTTCACTATTTAAAAAGTTCGCTTGAAAGTCTATTACACTGTACTGAAGATTATCCTAATAAAGAAATTATAATTGTTGATAACGCATCAGTTGAAGAAGGCACTGATGAATATTTATTGGAAAAAGAAGCACAAGGATTTACCATTGTGCGTCAAGAATTTCGTGATCCTGCAAATGAATTTGCAAAAGGGTTAAATATTGTTTCGAATATTTCAACAGGAGACTTTGTGTGCCCATTACAGAGTGACATGCAATTTATACTAAAATCACAATGGTTGCAAAAATATGTTGAATATTATCAAAAACATATTAAAAACATTGGTTGTATGTTATTTGATGCTCAACGAAACGTAACAAATCAAAGTCATTCGCCATATGGTGCTTTTGAAGGGCAGGAATTTCATAATAATGTTTATAATTTTGTACTAGATTTAAAACGAAATCCAATAACTGGTGCCGCAGATACAATGTATAGTAAAGAAGTACTTAGCATGATTGTACCGTGGAATGAACAAAACGATAAACACGAAGGTGGTGGTGATTCAGAGACAAAAATGCTAAATAAGGTACAAGACTTAATTAAACAAAATAACTTACAATTATGTTGTGCAGTGCCGTTGATTCCTCCTGCAGCAGCAATATACACAGACACTAGAGGAACGAACGCTCGTGTACGAAAAGATAGGCGATATGGAAAATATTTTGCACCAAAAAATGATTTTATGTATTATAAAATAAATGAGTTTAGTGACATGATTACAAAATTTAATAGCGCACAAGTACCAATTGGGCTTGAAGATATTGTTGATACGATTGGGTATCCAAAACCTATTGATTCAACAGGTGCATGGTTAAAAAATCCTATAGATCCAGACAAAGCAACAAGTAATGATTATGTTGAATTAAGTAACGTAAAATCAAAAACAGAAGTTATAAAAAATATAGCACCTGAAGAATCTACAAATGTATCTGATGAAGAATTAGATGAATGGCTAGATTCTTAATTTTCTAATTGTGCAATTATAATATCGTTTTCAATGAATATATCATAATTTTTATTAATTTTTTTTATTGCATTATATATGCGCTTAAGTGAAGGCCAATCAGGTGAATGCTTAAAATGAAACGCTCTTGCATCGTCAATTAATATAATATGATCTTTTATTTTATGCTTTGCAATAATAGCCAACTCTTTTAACGCAGGACAATCCGCGTTTCCTTTTACAGTATCTCCTCCGGAATAATGCGCATCAAGCCAAAATAATGCAGGCTCTGTTATTTTTTGTAAAACCTTTGGCAATTCTTTTACTGTGTCACCTTTATGTATATGTACGTCAATATATCTTGAATTATAGGTTTTAAGTAATTTATTGGCATGTTGCTCAGATAATTCAATTGCAAATATATCAACAACATTTATATTACCTAGCTTTTTTGCCATAAATATAGCTTCAACAGTTTTTCCTCGATATGCTCCTGTTTCAATGTATTTTTTTACATTATGCTTTTTACAATAATCAATAATTTTTTTATGCTTTTGTTTATCTTCTAGAGGTATAAGATCTAAGTTTTGTAAATCAAACATACTATTAATTATAATAATACAATGAAAACAATATTAATTAATAGGCAAATAAAAAATGGTTCCTGGGGTGGTGGGAATAATTTTGTCAAGTCATTTGTACAATATTTTAGTCTTATGGGCCATAACGTAGTTTGCGATTTTAATGATATTCAAAATACGCCTATCGATATATTGTTTGTACAAGATCCTCGGCCTTGTCCTGAATTAAACATTTCTATAAACGACATTGTTTATTATAAACAAAAATATAATATAAACGCAAAAATTATTCATCGTGTTAATGAATGTTCAAAAAGAAAAAATGATCCAAGCATTGATCCGTTATTGGTTGAAAGTAGTAAATTTACCAATACAACAATATTTGTATCTAATTGGATGAAACAACATCATATCAATAAAGAGTGGCATTGCAAAGATACACATGTCGCGTATAATGGTGTCTCGAAAGGTATATACACGCCTAGTAATAAAAAACTTTCAAATTCCAATAGCAAAATAAATCTTGTAACGCATCATTGGTCAAATAATTATCTAAAGGGTTTTGATGTTTATGAAAAAGTTGATAAATTTGTGGCACAACATACGGACTTTACTTTTACGTATATTGGAAGACATAATAATACATTTAACAACACAAAAATTATACCACCAATATCAGGAAAAAAATTAGGTCATGAATTATCAAAATATGATGTTTATATAAGTGGGTCTAGATTTGATCCTGGGCCAAATCATATACTTGAAAGTTTATCATGCAATCTGCCTACATTTGTACACAAAGATGGAGGTGGAGCAGTTGAGTTTGCAGGAAAAGAAAACGTATATAACAATATAGACGAACTATTTAATATATTATTAAGTAAAAAATTTAAAAAAAATAAAACAAACGTTTTAAGCTGGTTTGAGTGTATGAAAAATATAGAAAAAATAATATTATGAACGTCAATTTTTTAGTAAACCAAGCAACATTTATGCGCTATTACGTGCCATTAGCATACGAAGTAAAGATGCGCCGCCATATTGCAAATTTTTTTATAGGTAAGAAACCAAAAAAGTATAATGACCCAATGTATAAACGTAATTTTGAAAACATTAAAGGCATATGCAAATATTTTAAATTTAATCTTTTTAAGATTGAAGATTGCAAAAATTTTGATGGTATAACATTTAATATAGAAGGCAACGGTATTAAATATGCAAATAAAAGCACACAAAAATTAGTTACATTAACATGCATGAACGACGCGACTGCCAGATATAACGGAAAAGATGCTCAATACATAAATGAAGTAGATAATGTTATACTTGCCAGTGAATTTATGGCAAAACATTTAAATACAATATCACATAAAAATATGTATCTTGGTTCACCAAAATATGATTTTCCGCTAAACAAAGATAAAATACTTCATAGATATAAACTCAATTCAAAAGAAAAATATGCATTAATTTTATATCCAAAATTACGTGATCTTAAAAAAATTAATCTAAACAAAATCTACGATTATTTACGCAAACTTGGGTATAAGTTACTTGTTAAGACAAGAGAAAAAGATCCTGTTTTGTTTCATGAACATAGAGGTGATTTTTATTTTTTGGACGCAAGTTGGTTTCCAAGTACCACAATAGAATTACTAAACGTTTCAGATATTGTAATAAATTTTAGTTCAACAGCCATAAAAGAATGCGTTATGTGTAAAACGCCCGTAATTAACTTTGATATTAAGCCATTCAAACTTTTGTTTGATTTTTTATATAAATATGATTACATAATACATTTAGATCCTAATGTTAGTTTTGATATTTTTAGCATGGCTGTTAAAAAATTAACAACACAAAATTTAGAATCAGAATTTAATCTAGCAATTAAAAACCACCTTTTTGAAAGTGGAAATGTATCAAAAAAAATATGTGATGCATTAAATATTTTATAATATTTTGATATATATTTAATATGAAAATTACACCAAGGCAGCTGCGTAAAATTGTAAAAAAAACAATTGCAGAATCAAGAAAACATATTCGTGAAGAAAATATGATTACATTGGCAAACGGTGATACAACAACGTTTGGAACCAAAGAACATTTGGATGATCTTGAATCATCATTAATATCTATGAAACGTATGCGAGATTCTAGCCGCCGCGGCACATCAACTCGTATGGCGTATTCTCAAGCTGTTAAATCACTACAGTCTCAATTAAGATCTGCGACAAGATATTTTGAAAAACATTACATGGCACAAAGTTAATTATGGGCGGTGCAGCAGGACATCTATCACACTTACATGAAGACTTAGCTATTACATTTGGTGATATTAAATCAGTGCTTCAGAACGTTGCTGAGGCAAATATAGAGGTATATGAAAAGGTAGATGGACAAAATATTTTGTTTACCTATCATTCTCCAAGTGCAACAATAAAAACGGCAAGAAATACCGGTGATCTTAAACGAGGCGGGATGTCTCCAGAAGAATTTTCTGCAAAGTGGAAAGGACATCCAGCAGAAAAAGCATTCATTAATGGATTTAAAGCAATAAGCTCTGCAATATCAAAAATACCAGAAAAACAATTATTAGAAATATTTGGAGAAAATGGTGAAAATTTTGTTAACGCAGAAATAATGTACGTAGGTAATCCAAATATTGTACAATACGGTTCGAACTGGGTTGTTTTGCACGGTATGAGTGGCCCAACAAAAACAGGCGGTGGGTTTAAAACATTAGTACAATTAATTAGTAATGCAGAAGAAATTATTGATAATGATAACTGGGCAATTTCTGGTCCTCAAATTACCCAACTAAATAATCTTTCAAAAGATAAACACTTTGAAATATTTGCAAATAAACTGGATTCAATAAATAGCCTTGGTGATTCTGCAACAATAGGCGATTTCGTAGAAAATGAATTACGAACATCTGCGCTTAAAGGTATTGATATATCAAAACAAAAAAAAGAAGATCTAATCAATATTATACTTTCTAAGGAAAATGCAAAACGATTAATCGATGTTAAAAAAGGGTTACCAAAAGATACACAAAAACAACTTAGTGCTATCGCAACAAAACAAAATCGATATAAACTAATATCAAAACTTGTTTCTCCTATTGAAAACGCAATTAATGATTTTGCAATAGAGGTTTTAAGAGGATTGCAATCTTTTTTTGCAGCAGAGCATAAATCCGAAGTTACAAGGATGAGACAGGAATTACAAAGTGCCATTAATAATCTACAGCAAGTAAAAGGCAGTGACTCCGAAACAGTGTCATTGATGCTAGATAAGCAGCTGGCAAAATTAGGTAAAATAGAAAATGTTGCTTCAACATTAGAAGGGATAGTGTTTGAATATCCTGTAGGAAGCAAAAAACTTTATAAATTAACTGGTGCGTTTGCTATGGCAAACCAAATAATTGGAAAATCTAGAAGATTACAAAAAGAACATACGCCATCAAAAATACTTTTACAGAATTATATTAAGTACTTAATATAATTTGGACCAAATAATGGGTCCACTTTATAATAATTATATCTATGGCAATTAAACATTTAAAAACTTATATAAGAAGCGTTGTAACAGAAATATCATCATCACGAATTCGTGCTGCAGGCATTGTTGTTACAAAATTTGACGACAATAACGATTGTTTAGTTTTGGTGCTGCAATCAAGCAAAGGATATGACCTACCAAAAGGTCGTGTCGAAGCCGGCGAAACGCCTCTTGATTGTGCAAGGCGAGAAACGTTAGAAGAAACAGGTATTAGCGACCTTCATTTTCACATTGGCTCCAAAAGTATCGTAATTGATCAGTGTCAAATGTACACTGCAAAAACAAATCAAGAACCAGCATTAGGCAAAAATCCAAATACAAAACAGTTCGAACACGTAGGATATGAATGGGTCAGTCCAGAACGGGCTGTTCGTATTTTACCTCGTTTTCTTGCTCGTGCAGTTAAATGGGCTATAAAAAATGTACATTAAATTTATAATATTATAAATTTTTAATATGAATAAAAAGCCTACAATATTATTTGACGTTGATGGCGTAGTTGCAGATTTTTTAACACCAACATTAAAATTTGTTAATAACATGTTAAAGACAAATTATGTAGCTGACGATATTAAACAATGGAATATGTTTGATTCATTAAAGGCTGACGGAATAAATGTTGAAGAAGAATGTTTTAATTATTATGCACAAGATGGATTTGCATTAAAATTACATCCGTATAAAAAATCTCTAGAACCTGTAAGATATATTAATAAAATTGCAAACCTTTATTTTGTTACCGTACCTGTTAAAAACTCTAGAACTTGGTGTCATGATCGTGTAGCATGGCTTAAAGAACATTTCGGAATTGATGATGAACAGGTTTTATTTACGCATAACAAATCATTGGTCCGCGGTGATTTGTTTATAGATGATCGTATTAAATATGTACAAACATGGGGAAAAGTTAATGAACACAAACCTGCAATATTATGGAAACAACCTTACAACAAACGAGAAAAACACGATTTAATCATTAATGATTGGGAATTTGTTGTTAAAAAAATTGAAAAAATGAATGACGTAATAATTCTGTAAAAATATTTAAAACCTATAAAAAAAACATACATATAGTATATAATAGTAACATGAAAATTAATATTTATGATGATAAAATTGGTCATGTTGAATATGTTGAACATATGGGTAATGATCTTACTATTGTAAATTCGGCGCGTGTATCATTTGGAGTACACAAAGATAATTTAGATAGTAAAGATAAAAAGCTTATAAGATATCTAATTAAGCACAGACATACATCAACATTTGAACACAATTTAATAACGTTTAGATTTAAAGTACCATTATTTATTAGATCACAACATCACCGTCACAGAACCTGGTCTTATAACGAAATTAGTCGCAGATATACTGACGTTAATATTGAATTTTATGAACCGGAACAATTTAGAACACAACATAAATCAAATAGGCAGGCAAGTAGTGCAGAAAGCTTGCTAAACCCATTGTTAAACAAATATTGGCAAGCAGATCTTGAAGTAGGTGATAAAACCGCGAGCAGTGTAATTAAATGGCATCACAAAAAGTCTTTAGAGTTGTTTAATAATCTTATTGATTCTGGTGTTTGCAGGGAGCAAGCAAGAGGTGTTTTGCCTCAGAATCTCTACACTGAATATTACGGTACAGTTAATCTTTCCAATCTTTTAAAATTTGTTGAATTAAGAACGCATGAAGGAGCTCAGTGGGAAATTCAGCAAGTTGCAAAAGCGTGTTTAAAAATCGCAGAATCGTTGTACCCTGAAACTATTAATGCGTATAGAGAAATTCGACAAAGTATATAGCCTATCGCTATTACAAATAACTACAGAGATATATCATGAAAAAAACTAAATTTATCCTATTAACAGTATGTGTTATAATTACGATGTCATTTATAGGCTGTAACAAAAATAAAAAACAAACCCAGTCACCACAAAAATCAAATACCCAACTAAATTGGAAACCATTTAGCACAAAAGTTTTTGATAAAAAAATAGAAAAAGATTATATACTCGTATATATTACATCACCATATTGCAGCGCATGTCGATATCTTGAAGCAACAACGTTTTCAAGTAATCGAGTTGTACCTGTTGTTAATAATTTATTTTATCCTGTTAAACTTGATTTAAGTGCTCCAGAAAACGCGTTTATTGTAAAAAGCGTGCTAAGTAAAGAAGCACGGATTCCACAAATGATTTTTTATGTTCGAAAAAACACCAAAGAAAATACACAAAGCATAGTATCAGATTTTGATTATTTAGGTGTTGATAAGAATAAATTTTATAAAGCCGCAGCAACCGTTGGTGTTGCTAATAAATTTACGTTTGTAAAGTTTATAACACAGATTCAATCATTAAAAAAATCACATTCATTCTTTGAATTGCCAGTAATTAAATCAGGCACAATAGATTTTAATAATTCAGAAAATGGATTTAATTATATATTTATTTTAAAATGATAAATGTTTATTGATGATGACATAACACCAACGATACCTGGCGGATTTCCTGAAATTAATATTTCCAGTAGCAAAAAATTACGTATTGAAATTAAAACAATTGTTTTATTTTTTACGGTAGAATGTGAAATACATTTATTAATGGGAAATAGATTATTGTCAAAATCAAAAATATTCGATAGACCACCTACTAACATACAGATAAATGCTTTTGTACGTAAAAAAATTATTGAAAATAAAGCGTTATATAAAAAACTTGGTGTAGATGTTTATCAAGAATTAAGAAATTTTGCATAAAATTTAATTTTTGCTATTTACATAACGCAAACAATAACTATATTAGCATTATAACAAATAACAATATAAGTTATTTAAATTAAAAGGAGTACATATTGATGCTTTCTACTATAGATCCATCCTTTATTAGGACGTTTATTCAAAATCCAGTTTTCAATGATATGTTTAGTTACGGTTCATGCTCGTTATTACAATACGGGCAATTAAACTTTACACAAAAAATTGAAAATGACAAAATTCATTATTCAATTGATTTACCTGGTGTCAAACAAAAAGAATTAAACTTGACATATGAAAATAATCAAGTTAACATTAAAGGAAAAAGGCAAAAAGCAGATTTTAATTATTATTTTATATTGCCTAAAAAATATAATCAAAGTACTGCAGAAGCAACATTACACGATGGTGTTTTAAAACTTGTGTTTAAAATAAGAAAGGAGATGGCGCCTCAAAAAATCAGTATTAATATTAACAAAAAAACTTAATAAGGTAATAAACCACTATGGTAATAATGTTTTGAAAAAAATATTAACCCGTTAATTAACAAGGCTGCTATTATAATATACACAAGCGTACCAATAATAGTAGTCTTGTTTTTTTTATTTAATTTAAATTTCTTAAACAATTTCATGTATTTCTTTGTATAATAAATATTATGAAGAAAAATAGAAGTAAATTAATACTATTAATAATTTTTGTTTTAATATTAATAGCGTGTTCAGTTGGCGATTTTGTCGACATACCTGACACATCTGGTTGTATAAGACAATGTAATAAAGATAACAATGAATGTTTAAATGTTGAGCAAAAATGCCCACTTGGTGATGCATGCTTTAATAATCTTGAAAAATGTTTTAACGATGCAAACAGTTGTAATCATAAATGTACAGATTGCGAAGAAAATTATGTATGTGCCAGTGAGGCAAGCTGCAGAAACGCATGCGGAGATTTAGCAACAAGCTGTACAAACGGAATCAGAACATGTTTTGAGTTTAAGGAAAAATGTCTAAGAGTAGAAGTTAATCACAAAGAGACATGCCTTAGTGGCGAAGATGGATTTGTTGAATGTGTAGCTATATGTATTGAAAGTATTGAACAAGGATTAGAATAATATATGGCAAACTATACAACAGAAGAAGCAAGGCTTGCTGCAGAATGTATAATTCGCGAATTGGTCAACAAGCAGCATATAGAAGTAACAGATAAAGCAGAAGCAATAAAGGACGTTGCGTCTGTATTTACTTCGTATAAAAGTACTGTACAAAATATTTCAAGATTAGCGCAAGAAACCATTGCTCAAAATGGTTTAGGGCGAGATAGTTTTTTTCAAACAAAACATCAATTAGCAAAGCAATATAATGTAACACTTGGCACTGGAGCCACTGAACACCTGATAAAACAAGTAATATCATTAATGTTACAATCTAGATACGTTGATGAAGTATATTCAGATGATCATGTGTTACAACGTAATATGCGACCATTCATATATAAGCTATTTGATGACAATAAAAAAATAGAGGATAAAATAAAAAAGCAATTACGTCACGTTGACGTAAATACAGAAAAATGGAAAATTGAATATCAAAGATTAAAAGAAAAAATTGATTTTAGAAATAAATAATTATAATGAGAGGTGCTCCATTTAATCTTAAACCTGGAGATCTTGTTGCTTATCGTCCTCTTCCTTCACTGGAACAATATTATATTGGTGTAATTATTGATTGTGAAATAAATTTAAACAATCTTAATTATCATGACTGGTTCTATAAAATATTTGCTAGTCGTAAAATAGAGTGGGTATCTGCCGAATGCCTTTATAATCTTCAACAATATAAATGAATACAAACATAGTAATTGAAACAAAAATTGAGTTAATTGGAAGGTTATGTGTAATTAACAATCACAGCGCCTCAATTGGTGTTTTGACAGGTAAAGTTGAAAAACATTATATGTCTGAAATTTATAGTTCACAAAGAAAAATACGTTCATTATATGATTTATATGAAGTGTATGCCATTATTAACAAAGCACAGAAAATATTGCTTTTATCAATACACGATATTAAATTTATAGATTAACATATAGTATATAATTTATTAAGATTGTTGAATGTTTAAAAAGATATTGTTTATATTGATATTTGCGCTGCTGGCAAATAATAGCATTGCCGCCAGTAATAAAAATCTAATAATACCTAAGAAGGTAACACCGGCAACAAAAGTTGTTTTAATTAATGCATTATATAGTGGATATATTAAAGTTTTTAATAAAAAACCTAGTCTAAATATGCTTTCAATGTCATTGGCTCAGATTAACTTAGAAAATGGACATGGCAAAGTTATATATAACCATAATTTAGGTAACGTAGGGCCAACATATAAAGAAAAGGTGCCCTATTTTATACTTGGCCCTACAAAATATAAGGCACACAACAGCTTTACTGCTGGTGCCATAGGGTATTGGTCACACCTTAAACACGTATGTAGCAGCGCATTACCATATTTTGATAAAGGAAATGCTTATACTGCGTCTTATGTATTAAGAGCTTGTAATTATTATGGCGCGCCAAAATCAAAATATGCAAAAGTTATGGCACAATTATTTTTGCCTGCTAAACGACTTGTAGAAAAAAATACAAAATAATTTATTTATTGTTTTGCTTTCTGGATAACATAGGATCTGCAGGTCTTACACCTGCAGGTCTTTGTGCAGGTGGACCTATATAGGTACCATTTTCATCAATATTTCCTGCAAGTATGTGTTTAAGTTGCTGTTTTTCGCGCTTAAGTAATCTTACAAGCCTTTCTTTATGCGCCTTAGTTGCTTGTATTTTTCCGGTAACATTTTGAATTGATGTTTTTAAATTATTTTGATGTTCAACAAATAAATTTTCAATGTTTTTTACATGCGTATGCCCCTCTTTTGCTTTTTCTTCGGTAATATTACCTTGAGAATACGTATTCTGTAAAATTATTACGTACTTATTTAATGTTTCATAAATAAGTGGATAGTTATGCTTTTCAATATATGTCTGTTTTTCAATTATATTATGATAATCTTTGATTTGTTTTTCAAAGTCTTCTATTAATCCTGTATAAACATTTATTTTTGTTTCTGCAATATTTTGTATTTTAGACATATGTGTAACCTACAGTTATTTGTAATATATATAAATATAATCTTATACTACAAATAAAAAAACAAAAAGGCACCACGTGGTGCCTTTTTGCCGTTTAACTATTTAAACTATTTAGTTCAATATTAGGAACCGAATGATTGAATAGCGAGAAAATCGCCATCTTCAAGAGCATAGTTGAACTTAAGGTTACCTGAAGCATCACGATAAACATCATGTGTACCTTGTGAACCACTTCTTTGAAGTACGCCATTAAGATGAACATTGATGTCGTCATTAAGCCATGGTGTACCAGACATTGAAATGCCTTCAATTGCTGTGTCTGCAGCGATTGAACCTGAAGCAACATAAACTGCTTTGCTGATGTTACCACCAGATGCCAAGTCATATACTGCATTGATTGCGCCGATAAGATCTTGGTCGCCTGCGCCAAAGTTTGACAAGAATGCTGTAACGTCAGCAGAACCTGATGCAAATCTGACACCAGCAGTAAGACCGGCTATCTGGGATTCCATACCAGGAAAGAAAAGACCACCTGCGCCATTACCAATTTTTGTTGTACCACCACTAAAGTCAGCAATGTCTGCACCAGAGATGTTAACATCACCAGA
>ENA-OREN01000465-OREN01000465.1-marine-metagenome-genome-assembly--contig:-NODE-465-length-60312-cov-5.155524_pt1 | contig 60312 bp, 49 predicted proteins | sample MGYA00248624_ERZ508555 | MGnify/ENA primary metagenome ERZ508555 (study PRJEB26222, sample SAMN06267773) | marine metagenome | isolation source: Saanich Inlet, British Columbia, Canada | place... | reverse complement strand
CTAGAGCGGTTCCGGCAAAATGGAAGGGTAATGGTAACGGTAACGGTAACGGCTATGACATTATCCAAACAGGCACTGGATAATAACCATCACATCTATACTGGCAGCTTGCCGGATGAATTGCTGCCTTCCGAAGAGCAGTTTGAACGGCTTTGGGAATTACACCCCAAAAAATTTCCAACCTGTATGATTTATGGGCGGGAAATGGCCATGCCCCGTTGGCACCAAGCGTTCGGCAGGAACCACCGCTTTTCTGGCATCACGCGCGAGGCATCGCCGGTTAATGCCGACCTCGCTCCGTATTTGGCATGGGCTCATCAGGCCATCGATGGTGAACTAAATGGGTTGCTGGTGAACTGGTTCGACGGAAAATTGGGACACTACATCGGCAAACATCGTGACAGCGAAATCGGGATACAGGAAGGCAGCTCCTACGTGACCATATCGTTCGGAGAAACCAGGATCTTGCGCTTGCGAAAATGGAAGGGATCCGACCGCCTCGATTTTCCTGTCGAAAATGGATCTATCGCGATTATTCCCTATGCCACCAACCGAGCTTGGACCCATGAAATCCCAAAATCGAAACGTGCTTCAGGCCGCCGAATTTCCGTCACAATGCGGGCATTCAACAGCGATCCGTAAAAATCGCCCAGTGGTTGGAGCGGGAGCGAAACTGGCCTCGGGAGCCACCACCGTGCTAATGGATTTTGCCCGCCTAGTGGAACTTCACGTATTCGAATTCAACGTCCTGGCCGTGAATGCCGCGCGCCGGAGCGGCAATCCAGTTGGCCATCTGGCCGGGTTGGGTCACCGGCACCATCAGCGATTTGACGTGGGCGCGGTCGGCGTCGTTGGGCAGCCAGGCGTCCACGTTCCGGTCCCATTCTTCCTGGGTGAGGATTTCGCCGGTGGGCGATGCGTTGACGTCCCGGAAGGTGCCGATATTGCGGTTGAAAGCGGTGTGCGGCAGGGTTAATTCGAAATCGACGCCAGCCGCCTTGATCGCTTTATTCCAGCGGCTCAGGCCGCGCAGGCTGTCTTCGCGGTACTCGTCACGCAAGACTTCGTTGATCGCCGTGAGCGCGGGCTGGTCAGACCAAACAACCTTGCCGCCTTCGATATCGGGCAGCTTGTAGCTCGCGCCATCAAGCATATGGTCATCGTCGATCTTGGTCTCGCCGAAGCGGCCCTTGAGGCCAGTGGTGTAGAAGTTGGCGGCGTTGGTGGAGCGCTCCTGGCCAAACAGATCCAGGCAGATGGAGAAATGAAAGTTGATGTATTTCTGGATCGTCGGCAGCGGGATGCCGCCATGGGCTTCGATATCCAGCGTGTCATGCTTGGCCGATAGCTCGGTCGAACGCTGGATGATACGGCCAACGCCGCTTTCGCCCACAAACATATGATGCGCTTCCTCGGTCAACATAAAGCGGCAGGTGCGCGACAACGGATCAAACCCGGATTCGGCGAGCGCGCTAAGCTGATACTTGCCGTCCCGGTCCTGGAAATAGGTGAACATAAAGAACGACAGCCAATCCTCGGTGGGCACGTTGAAAGCTTCCAGGATGCGCGGCTTGTCCACGTCGCCGGAATGACGGGCCAGTAATTCTTCTGCTTCCTCGCGGCCATCGCGGCCGAAATGGGCGTGCAGCAGATAGACCATGGCCCAAAGATGGCGGCCCTCTTCCACATTCACCTGAAACAGGCTCCTGAGATCATAAAGCGAAGGGCAGGTGCGCCCCAGGGCGCGCTGCTGCTCGACGCTGGCCGGCTCGGTATCGCCTTGGGTCACGATCAGGCGGCGAAGATCGGAGCGGTATTCACCGGGCACGTCCTGCCAGGCGGCTTCGCCCTTGTGCATGCCGAAATTGATTTTGCGGTCCGGCTCGGCATCGGCTAGGAAAATTCCCCAGCGATATTCCGGCATCTTGACCATGCCGAACTGGGCCCAGCCGTCGGCGTCGACGGCGACCGCAGTGCGCAGGTAGATTTCCATCTCGGAACTATCTACGGGGCCAAGCTGGTTCCACCAATCGAGATAGGCGGGCTGCCAGTTTTCCAGCGCTCTCTGCAGCCGGCGGTCGTCACCAAGGTTCACGTTGTTGGGAATTTTCTGGCTGTAATCGATAGAGCTCATAATTTTTATATCCGTTTTTTGTCAAAGTTGGATTGTTTGCCGGTGCCGAACAATTTCAGCGCGCCTTCATCGCCGACCGCGTTGGGGCGCTGGAATATCCAGTTCTGCCAGGCGCTGAGGCGGCCGAAGATTTTGGTCTCCAAGGTTTCCGGCCCGGCGAAGCGCAAGCTGGCCTCCATGCCGGTGAGGGCGTCGCCGGAAAAGCTGGCGCGCTCTTCGATGGCGATGCGCACCTCGTCTTCCCAGTCGATGTCATCGGGGGCGAAGGTCACCAGGCCAAGTTCTTCGGCCTCGGTTGCGTCCAAATCTTCACCGATCTTGGCGCGGATGGCGTTCAAGGCCTCGTCGCCGTCTAAAAAACGGGTTTCCAGGCGACTCAGATCGTTGCACATGGGCAGCGCGCCGAAATTCATAGCCGTTGGGCGGAGGCTTGCGGCGGGCACGTTAGAGCCTTCGAAGGTGCCGTCCAGCATAAAGCTACGATCCGCCGCCAGCACAAATTCCAGCAGCGAGCCTGTAAAGCAACTGCCTGGCTCTACCAGCGCGATGATCGAGCGGGACGAAACATCAAGGCGCTTGAGGGCGCGTTTCAGAAACAAGGTGATCTCGCGCACCAGCCAGTCATCGGCGTTGTCGATAAGCGCCTTGTCGGCGGCCTCGACCAGATCGGCATCGCCGGTGGCGCGCACTACCCAGGTGGATATTTCGGTCTCATTGGCGCGCATGTGCAGGATGAAGTCGTCCAACTCGCGGGCGAAGGCGAGTGGCCAGAAATTGACGCCGGCGGCGTGAATGGCGCCCGCCTCGGTCTCGGACGCGGCGCTCGGGCCGTGCAATGTTACTTCGGCGGTGGCGTGGGCCCGGTCCAGCTTGGCGGTCAGATGCGTATAACTGATCTCATCATCGCTGATGTTTCGCTCCAAAGGCGTCAGCGCGATACCCTTGGCGCCGTCCGGGCGGGTGGAATTTTCGGCGAATTCCCGCGCTCTCATCTGGGCTGTCTCCATCAGCTTGGAGCGCGGCACCAATTCATCGACCAGATCCCATTCGACGGCGCGCTTGCCCTTGATGCCCTCGGTCAGGGTGCAGAAGAAATCGGCGCGGTCGCGGCGCACATGACGCTTGTCGACAACCCGGGTCAGGCCACCGGTGCCCGGCAAAACCGCCAGCAACGGCACCTCGGGCAGGGATACCGCCGAAGAGCCGTCGTCGATCAGCATGATATAGTCGGCGGCCAGGGCCAATTCGTAGCCGCCGCCGGCGGCGGTGCCGTTGATCAGGCAGATATAACGCTGGTCCGAAAATTTGGTCGCATCCTCGATGCCGTTGCGGGTTTCGTTGGTGAATTTGCAGAAATTCACTTTGTGCGCATGGCTCGACGTGCCGAGCATGGAGATATTGGCGCCTGCACAAAAGACACGGTCCTTGGCCGATGTCATGATGACGCTTTTGACCTCGGGATGCTCGAAGCGGAGCCGTTGGATAGCGTCATGCAATTCGATATCGACACCGAGATCATAGGAATTGAGCTTCAAATCGTAACCCGGAACCAAGCCGCCGTCTTCGGCCACGTCCATGGTCAGGGTGGCGACCGGGCCGTCGAAATCGATGGTCCAGTGCTTGTATTGGTCAGGCGATGTGGAGAAATCGATCATTGGTCTTATGGTTCCATGTGTTATTGCGTATTAAAGGCAATCTTAATTCGGTCGAGCGAAGCAAAATGTGAGAGGCCTTGGACGTTTGATTCCTATGAGATTGCGCTGCTCAGGCTTTGATCGTTGCCTGGATATACCGTGATAACAGCAGAAACAAGCCATATACAGGCTTAATATGATAATAGTAAATAAATCGGTACTGTAATACCTATTTACAATATGCGCTCCTCGCTCCATTGTGTCAACCGGCAAGTCAATCCGCCTAATTTGAGAATTGCATGCATTTGAGAATCGCCGGATATTGAACCCGCATTTTTTGATCCCTTGAGCTTCACGAGGTCCACCCGGTGCCCGATACCGCCGCCAACCCGTCCGAAACCATAACCATCCGCGCCGCAGGTGAAGACGATTGCGAGCGGGTGACCGCGTTGGATGCGCTGATCACCGGATTGCGCAAAGAGAGCTATTGGCGGCAAACCTTCGAACGCTATATCGGTCGTGATGGGCGCCACGTATTGATCGCTGAAAGCGCTGGTGATGCGGCGGGCGAAGGCGGCTTTGCCGGTTTTATCATCGGCGAAGTGCGCGCCTGGGAATTCGGCTCGCAACCTTGTGGCTGGATCGTCGCCATCGGCGTGGTTCCCGAGCAACGGGTGCACCGCATCGGCGAGCGCCTATTCAACGCCATGTGCGAAAAACTGGAAGCGGATGGGGTTGAGACGGTACGCACCATGATCGCCCGCGCCGACCATCTGAACATGTCTTTTTTCCGGGCCCAGGGGATGATGGCGGGGCCATTTATCGAGTTGGAAAAGCCGGTCGCCTGGAAGTTCGAGAATGAAGAATAAAGCGCTTATTATTTGGGAGCGGCTGGGATGAGGCTGCAAAAAGCTACCTTGTTTGGCCTTTATTCTATCTTGGAGCTGGCACGCGATCCCGAGCGTCAGCTTTCGGCAACCGATATCGCTGGCATCTACGGTATATCAGCCAACCATCTGGCCAAAGTGTTGCGTGATTTGGGGCGCGCCGGGCTGGTGGTATCGGTGCGCGGCGCCGGCGGCGGCTACCGCTTTTCCGGCAACGCGCGGCGCACCACGCTTTTGGACGTGATCAATATCTTCGAAGACATTGGCGCAACGGGAAATGCCGGCGGCAATGCCGGGCCGCCGGGGGAAGGTGAGGACACCGATATCGGCACCGCGCTTTTAAAGGTGCAGGGCGAAATCGATGATATCGCGCGCGCCACTTTCGGCTCGATCACTGTCGCCACCTTGCTGCGCACTATGCAATGGTACGGCAGCGGAAGTAGCCCGGCGGGGTAGAGCCCGACGCTGAGGCGCCTGCGAGGTAGAGCCCCCTGGCCGGCGCTTCGTTCAGTCGGCGCTGGCCCGGCCGGCATCAACCGCCTCGGCAGTAGGCGCGGGTGCGTCCAGGGAAAATTCAGCCCAGAAGGTGCTGCCCTTATCTTCCTCGCTTTCGAAGCCGAAATCGCCGTCCAGTATCTCCATCAAGTGCGCCGTAATGGTCAGTCCAATTCCAGTGCCGTCGATCTCTCCTGACTCGCGCCCGAGCCGATTGAAAGGCTCGAACAATGCGTCCTGTTTATCCTTGGGAATTCCGAAGCCGGTATCGATGATATTGAAGCGCAGGCGTGGCCCAGCCTTGCGTTCGCAATTGATGGTGACTGATCCGCCGGTGCGGTTGTACTTGACCCCGTTAGACAGCAGATTGAGAATGATTTGCCGGAAGCGTAATTTATCCGTGGTTATAAAGGGTAGCTTGCCGCCGGTATTAATGGTGAGTGCTATTTGATTCTCGCGGGCCCGTTCCTGGACCATGTCCTTGCACTCTTCGAGAACCCGCTCCGGATCAAAGGTTTCGAGAGACAGACTGATCTTGCCGGCTTCAATTTGCGATAATTCTAGAACTTGATTGATAAGTTGCAGAAGGTGGCCGCCGCTTTCCAAGATATGGCGCACATGGCTTTGGTGTTCTTCGGACGCCTCTCCATCCATATCTAATTCCAGCAATTGCCCAAACCCAAGAATCGCATTCAATGGCGTGCGCAACTCGTGGCTGACGGATGATAGGAACTCCGATTTCGCGGCGCTGGCTTGTTGGGCGGTCGCTTCGGCTTCTACCAGCGCGGCCTCCGTTTGTTTTTGTGCGGTGATGTCCAAGATTACTGACAAGGATCCGAGGAAATTCCCGTCTTCGTCCTGTTCGAGCAAGGCCGAAAGCAAAGTATCAATAACCTCGCCATTTTTCTTGACGAACCGTAGGGGTACGTTGGAGCGAACGCCATTTTCTAGGAATTGGGGTATTCCGTCGTTGCGGGAATATTCCTTGGATTGTTCGTCTTGAAAATCGGTAATGCTTTTGCCAATTACTTCGTCACGGTCGTATCCCAAATGGGCCAGCCAGAAATCGCTTTCGCGGGTGATCGTGCCATCGGCCGCGATCGAGTGAAGCATGACCGGGGTCTCGTTGTATAGCTTGCGGTGTCGGCTTTCACTTTCTGCGAGCGCCGCTTCAGCCAGTTTGCGTTCGGATATGTCGATGACCTCAATGAACAGATGGGGTTCTCCGCCAAAATCGGCGACGGCGGCGCTGAACAAGACTGGAAGCGGTGATCCATCGACTTTTTTTAATAATATTTCATTGTTTTGAATCAGCCCCGTTTCCTGCAGGCGGGCCATTAGGGGCGCGCGCTCTTCCGGGTTGAAATAAAAGTCCTGCGCCCTTCGCCCGACCATCGTTCCATTTTCTACCCCAAGCATTTTACTCGACGCTGGGTTGGCGTATCGCAAGAGGCCGTCAGATACCCGCGAGATTGAGATCGCGTTAGGCGACGTTTCCGCAATCAGCCTAAATTTCTCTTCGCTTTCCGAAAGCTGGGCAGTGCGTTCGGCAACCAAATCAGCCAGATTCTGGGCCAGATTACGTTCGATTTCCAGTTGCCCGGCGAGAAGGCGGCGATTTCTAGTTACCAGGAACGAAATTATGGTGCCCGAACTTATTCCCATCAATATCGGCATGAGGACGCCCTGCACGCGGATATTCACAAATCCCTCGGCCAATGTTTGGCCGACAACCGAAGTCAGACCAAACAGCAGAGCGAGGCCAATTGGCACCATCGTTGCAAATTTGAACAAATTTTTGAATTTGTGGTAGTCCATTGGGGGTACGACAACCTCATCCAACATAAAATCTTGAGCAACGCTCGTGGTGGTTCCTTGAATCAGAACGGATCAGCACGGCGTGGTTGCCAGTCGAATTCTCAGAAGAGCCCGGAAACAAGATCGATACTAGACGCCGAACGACCGCTCAAGTGTTCGAATTTCAAATGGCAATTTTTTGTCTATTTTTCAAGTAAAGCTGCCTATGCGCCGCAGCTTTTAAGTTGCCGCGCGTGCGGCACCGTGAAATTATTCCCTGCGGGAAGTCCTCAGAAAACCCCATTGGGACATCATGAAGCGCGCGTCTAGAGCAACAATTCAAACTTCTATGCGGCTGCTGCGGTTGTTAATCCTGGCCGGTTGGCTCGCCGCGTTGGCGGCTTCGCCCTTGCGCGCGCAAGCGCCAATCCGTATCGGCACGTTTCTGTCGGTGACCGGCGCCGGCGCCTTTTTGGGGGCGCCGGCGCTGGCCACGTTGAAACTTTATGTGGATTTGACGAATGCCCAGGGCGGCCTTCTCGGGCGCCGTTTGTCGCTTATTCAATATGATGTGGGCATCGATACCCGCGCCGCCCAGACCGCCGTCCGCCGCCTGATCGACAAGGACAAGGTGGACGCCATCATCGGCGGCTCGACAACCGGTGCCGCCATGGCGGTGATCCCGATTATCGAGCAATCCGGGGTTCCGTTTCTGGCCCTCGCCGGATCGGCATCGATTACCTCGCCGGTGCGCAAATGGGTGTTCAAATCCTCGCCGACCGAGCGCCTCGCCTGCGCCAAGATACTGGCCGATATCGTCAAACGGGATATCAAATCCATCGCCCTGTTGTCCGGCGATGACGGCTTCGGGACCGCCATGGCCGGCCATTGCCGGCAATTGGCCGGACCCATGGGGGTCACGATCATTGCCGACGAGGTGTACCGATCGCGCACCCGCCGGGTGTCCCGCCAAATGCAACGCATCCAAAAAAAGGCGGGCGTTGGGGCGTTGGTCAATATCGGCTTCGGCGGCACCACCGCCTATATCACCCAGCAATTCCGGCGCATGAAATTTCAGGTGCCGCTCTATCAGAGCCACGCCGCCGCCAACCAGGATTTCCTTGATCTGGCCGGTCCCGCGGCGGAAGGCGTGCGCATGCCGGTGGCGCCGCTGGTATTGTTGGATCGCTTGGCACCTGGCGATCCGGTGCGCCCGGTGATCGCCGCCTATAACAAGCTCTACCGGGGCCGCTGGGAGGTGTCGCCGTCGGTTTACGGCGCCCACGCTCACGACGCCATTCAGATCTTGATCGCCGCCATCCGCAAAGCCCGCTCCACCAACAAGGCCGCTTTGCGCCGCACCATTGAAGGCACAAAGGGTCTGGTCGGCACCAGCGGTATCTTCAAGATCAACGCCGACGATCATCTGGGCCTCGATGTGACCTCGCTGCGCATGGCCGAGGTGCGTTCCGGCGCTTGGGAGCCGGTTGACTGATTTCACGTTTCCTTAACGGGGGCGGCGGTAAAATCTGCCCATGATTCCAAAGATCATAAAGGTGGGCGGCGGCGATGTTGCCGAGGTTCAAATCGGCGGTACATTGCCGCTAGCATTCCTCGGCGGGCCTTGCGCTATCGAGACCCGCGCCCACGCGTTGGAAATGGCGGAGCGTATCGGCGAGGTCTGCGTAGGCCTCGATATCCCGTGGGTCTACAAATCCTGCTACGACAAAGACTGCCGTTCGTCGGAAAATTCCTTCCATGGCATTGGCATGGATGCCGGGCTGGATATACTGGCCGAAGTGCGCAGCGCCTACAAAATTCCCGTGGTCTCCGATTTTTCCGACGCCGCCTGGGCGGCGCGCACCGCTGAAACGGTCGATCTGTTGCAGATACCGGCCTATCTTTGCCGGCAAACCCATGTGCTCAAGGCCGCCGGCGAAACCGGCAAACCCCTGCACGTGAAAAAGGGCCAGTTCATGAGCCCGTGGAACATGAAAAATTCAGTGCGCAAGATCGAAGCCACCGGCAACGAGCAAATTTTGCTGACCGACCGCGGCACCTTTTTCGGCTATAATATGCTGATCAACGATTACCGGAATTTCCCGATCATGCTCGAAACCGGCTATCCGGTCTGCTTCGACGCCACCCATTCGGTGCAAATGCCCACTTCCATGGGCAACGTGTCGGGCGGCCAGCGGGAATTTATTCCGCATCTGGTGCGCGCCGCCGCCGGCGCCGGCATCAACGCGTTGTTTATGGAAGTGCACGACAATCCGAACGAAGCCCTGTCGGACCCGAACACGCAACTGGATATCCGCTATTTGAAGAATATACTGGCCCAGGCCAAGGCGATGCACGCTGCGCGCCAGGAATTGCTTGAGGAATGGGGAGAGGACCGTGTCCACCTCGACGACTAGGACTATCGCAGACATTCTACTCCCGCCGGAAGCAATCCCGGTGGTGCCGCCGCGTACCCTGGTCAAGGAGGCGCTGGAGAAAATGTCGGCCAGCAAGCTGGGTCTCGCCTGTATCGTCGATGATGACGGGCGGCTGATCGGGCTGTTCACCGATGGCGATTTGCGGCGCTTGTTACTGCGCAGCCAAAAGCCGCTCTCGGCCCTGTTTGCCGATGACATTATCGATCACGCGCGCCGGGAGTTTACTTCCGTTCGCGCCGATACCAGCATTGATGATGCGCTCAACCTGTTGCAGGAGCGGGAGATTTTCGATCTGCCGGTGCTCGACGAAGGCGGTCACTTGCAAGGGCTGATCCATCTGCATCCGGCGCTCCGGGCGTTGCTCGGCGAATGAGCACGCTGGCCATCATACCGGCGCGTATGTCTTCCACGCGCTTTCCCGGCAAGCCGCTGGCCGATATCGCCGGCAAGCCGATGATCCAATGGGTGTGGGAGCGCGCCAGCGAAGCCGCCACCATCGATAACGTGGTCATTGCCACCGAAGACGACGAAATCATGGACTATTGCGCCGCCAATGGAATGCAGGCGGTGATGACCTCCTCCGATCATCTGACCGGAACCGACCGGGGCGCCGAGGTGGCCGATAAAATGAACGCCGATATTTATGTGAATGTGCAGGGCGACGAGCCGCTCATCGAGCCCGCCGCCATCGACGCGGTGGTCAACTGCCTGAGCGATAACCTCACGCGCGGCATTGAAGTTTCCACTGGCTATATTGCCGAAGCCAGCGACGAGCAACTGGATGATCCGTCGGTGGTGCATCTGGTGCCGAGCCTGGATGGCTGCGTGATGATGTTGTCCCGGTTCCCACTGCCCTTTCCGATGGCCGAGGCGATGCCGCGCACCGTCCATGTGGGCCTCTATGCCTTTACCGGGGCCGCGATTGCGCGCTTTGCAGCCTGGGAGCGAGGTCCGGTGGAGCGCGCTGAAAGCGGCGAGATGCTGCGTTTTCTAGAACATGGCGAACGTATCGCCTGCGTCGCCGTGGCGCCCGGCTCTATCGGCGTCGATACGCCTGAAGACGCGGCCCAAGTGGCGGTCATCTTGGCCGGCGGGGACTGAACCGCATGGATGATTTGTTGCGTGGGCGCCTGGCTGGGCTGAAGTTGTTGTCTCTGGACACCGACGGTGTGCTCACCGATGGCGGTCTTTATTATACCGATGCCGGCGACGAGATGCGCAAGTTCAACGTCAAGGACGGTATGGGCATGCAGATGCTACGCCGCGCCGGCGTCGAGGTGGTGATCATAACGGCAAGCTCCGCGCCGGCCATCGCCCACCGGGGTCACCGGCTGGGCTTGGAGCATGTGTATCTGGAGACCGAGGACAAGCTGGCGGCGCTGGTCGGGCTTTGCGACAAGATGGGCATCGATCTGGATCAGGTGGCCCATATGGGCGACGATGTAAACGATCTGCCGGTGCTGCAAGCGGTCGGCTGCCCGTTGAGCGTTCAGGACGCCATGCCGATGGCCAGGGATGCGGCCCTGTACGTCACCAAAAAAAACGGCGGCAATGGTGCCGTCCGTGAGGTGTGCGATCTGATCATTAGCGTCAAGCAGAGCGGTTAGGCATCATGCCTGTTCCCGGGTCCATCAAGATCAAACAGCTCGATCTGGAGCTGAACGGCGGCTGTAATTTCAAATGCCAAATGTGCCCGCAGGCGGATGGCCGGGAGCGGGGTTTCTTGAAAAAAATGCCCGCCGAAACCTTGGAAAAAATTCTCGATGACGCCATGCAGTACGGCGTCGAATCAGTCTCCCTGCACGGCTCCGGCGAGCCGACCATGAACAGCGATATGCCGGACGCGGTGGCCGCCATCAAGGCGCGCGGGCTCATCTGTATCTCATTCTCCAACGGCTACCGGCTGGATGAAGCCATGGCCGGGCGCTTGATCGATGCGGGGATCGATATTTTGCGGGTGTCGGCCATCGGCGCCGATGCGCAAAGCTACCACCGCTGGATGAGCATGGATGTGTTCGAAAGCGTGCGCGCCAACGTCACCCGCTTTGCCCAAATGGCACAAGGGACGGGGACCGAAATTCACCTCTATCATCTGCTCACCGATGCGGCGCGGCGCGATGAAGAAATTGCCGCCTACCGGAAAAACTGGGTCGAGGCGACCGGTGCCTTCGCCGAGATTTGGATGATGCATAACTGGTCGGGCGGCTATGCGTCTCCCTACGACCGCGCAGCGTTGACGGATGCGCCGGTCAAGCGGTCCTGCGGACGGCCGTTTTCCGAATTACTGCAGGTGCGCGCCGGCGGGCTGGACGGCCATCACGGCGCCGTCGTCGCCTGCTGTATGGTGCTCGGCAAGGACGGCGAGGCGACGCTCGGCCATCTGGATGATCAGAGCATCGCCGAAGTGGTTGGCGGTGCGCCTTACGAGGAATTGCGCGCCGCCCATCGGGAGGGGCGCTTCGATGACATCTCCTACTGCGCCGATTGCGATCAGCTTTATGATTTTCCAGACGCCCTGGTGTGGAGCAATATTCCGGGGCGCAGCTATGGCCAGTCCAAAATTGTCGGCGGCCTCGACCACCGGGCCTATACCTCATGACCAATTTGGATGCCGCGGCAGAGGCCAAACTGGCCGAGATTGAAACCATCGCCGAACAGGTGCTGGCGGCGCAGCCGGAAAACGCCGATGCCCATCATGCTTTGGGATTGATCCGCATGCGCCAGGCGCGCTGGCGGTCAGCCGCCGGATTGCTGCAATCGGCCCGTAATTCAGAGCCCGGGCGCCCCGAATTCACGCGCAATTATTTGCATGCCTTGAACGGATTAGCCAGATTCGAGATCGACAAGGGTGCCTACGGCGAAGCCCGCGCCGCCTTGGCACAGGCGCTGAATTGCCGGCCTGGCGATACCGATTTTCTCTGCCGTATGTCGTTCGTGCTGTCGCGCATGGGCCGCGCGCACGAAGCTCTCGCCGCCGCCCAGTTGGCGATTCTGGGCGCAACCGAATTGCCCGAACCGGAAGACAAGGCCGGGCTTGCCTATCTCGCCATGGGCAAATCGGGTCTGGCCGTCCAGGCCTTTGGCCGTGCCGTTGACAAGGACCCGGGCTACGCCGCCGCCCATGTCAATCTTGGCAATGCCAGCCTCGGCGCCGGCGATGCTGAAACTGCCGCCAGCCATTATGATCGGGCCATCAACCTTGATCCCGCCAATGCGCAGGCGTTCAGTAATTTGGGCCTTGCCCGGGCCGCCCAGCACCGCTGGACCGATGCCGAAAACGCGCTGCGCCAGGCCATCAAGTCCGACCCTAAGTTTCCCGAAGCCCATTTCAATCTGAGCCGCATCTTGTTGATGGAGGGCAATTACGAAGAGGGCTGGATCGAAAACGAATGGCGCTGGAAATGCCATGATTTCCCTTCCAGCTGGCGGCAATTCCCCTATCCCCAATGGCAAGGCGAGCCGTTGAAGGGGCGCCGGGTCCTGGTTTGGTCGGAGCAGGGCATCGGCGATGAGATCATGTTCGCGAACCCGATCCCCGATCTGCTGGCTTCGGGCGCCGAGCTGGTTTTGGAATGCAACGACCGCTTGGCACCCATATTCCAGCGCTCGTTTCCGGACGCAGCGGTGGTGGCGCGCAGCGATCCGCCCAGTGGGCTCATCGACGGGGCGGGCATCGATTACCAGGCGCCGATGGCGTCCCTTTGCACCTATTTGCGAAGCTCGAAAATCAGCTTTACCGCGAACCGGGGGCGCTATCTTGAACCCGAACCCACGCGAGTTGCGGAATTGCGGACACGTTATCAGGCACTCGGGCCGGGGCTGAATATTGGTATCTGCTGGCGCAGCGGCAATCCCATCGTCGGCCATGAGCGAAGCGCGCCGCTGGGGCTTTGGCGCAATATTCTGACCCGGGCCGGGTGCAACTTCATCTCTCTGCAATATGGCGAGACCGCCGGCGATATCGAGGCGGCGCGCATCGCCTACGGCGCCGATGTCTATGTGGATGGCTCGGTCGACCCTCTGACCAATGCCGAAGATTGGTTCGCCCAGGTGGCGGCCATGGACTTGGTCATATCGGTGGACAATTCCACCATCCAGGTTTCCGGCGCCCAGGGCATTCCCACTTTTACATTGCTCTCCAGCGCGCCGGAATGGCGCTTCGGGTTGGCCGGCCACGACCACGACTGGCATCCATCTATTCAGGTGTTCCGCCAATCCGAGCCCGGCAATTGGGACGATGCGTTCACAAAATTGGCGGGCGCGTTTCAAATTTTTCTCGGCATCCATTGAGGCGTAAAAGGTAAGATCATGTGGCCCAACCGAAGACTTCTGGATTTGTTGGGTACTGAATTACCCATTATTCAGGCGCCGATGGCAGGCGCCAATGGCGCGGCCATGGCGATTGCAGTCAGCGAGGCAGGCGGCCTCGGCTCCTTGCCCTGCGCAATGCTGGACGCCGACAAAGTGCGCGCCGAAATTGGCGTCATTAGGCAACAAACGACGAAGCCGTTGAATACAAATTTCTTCTGCCATACGCCTGAAGAGCCGGACCCTGATGCCGAAATTCAATGGCGAAAGGCGCTTGAGCGATTTTATTTGGAATTGGGACTGAATTTATCGGCGGCGGCGCCGGCTCCCAACCGCAGGCCCTTTGACGACGAAATGTGCACTATTGTCGAAGAGGTTGTCCCTGAAATTGTGAGTTTTCACTTTGGGCTTCCCGCAAAGGAGCTTGTGCGCCGTGTGAAGTCCGCCGGCTGTACCGTCATCGCATCGGCCACCAGCGTTGCCGAGGCCAGTTGGCTGCAAGATAACGGATGCGATGCGGTCATCGCCCAGGGCTATGAAGCCGGTGGCCATCGTGGCATGTTCCTGGCTGAGGATATCACCACCCAGGCCGGCACCATGGCCCTGGTGCCGCAAGTCGTTGATGCAGTTTCCGTTCCGGTGATCGCATCTGGCGGCATTGCCGACGCGCGCGGTATTGCGGCGGCCTTTGCCCTCGGCGCGGCGGGCGTTCAATTGGGCACCGCTTATCTCTTGACGCCCGAAGCGACGATCTCTGAACTCCACAAAGATGCCTTGCGTAGCGCCAAGGACGATCAAACGATGCTGACCAATATATTTTCCGGCCGGCCGGCGCGCGGGCTGGTAAATCGCATTATGCGTGAAGCCGGGCCAATGTCCGATGCCGCGCCGATCTTTCCAACCGCTGGCGGCGCATTGGCGCCCTTGAAAGTCAAAGCCGAGGAGAACGGGCGCACCGATTTCTCGTCGCTCTGGTCGGGCCAAGCGGCAGCGCTCGCCTCCGAAATGGGCAGCGGCGAATTAACGCGGCAATTGGCTGAAGATGGTCTGAAATTGTTGGCGAGGCTAGGTGGGCGCGCGGCCCAGAGCATCCTATGAATAGGATGAATTGAAAAAGGGAATTCCCAAGAACCATGGATTGCGGTTCAAGATGTTGGCTGAAGTTAATTCGTTACAGTATACTAATTAACTATTTTAGCATGCGTTAATTAGTATACTGTCACGAAATAAACGCGGGTCACCAAATAGAGTCCCAATCGTCACATCGGGGCAACTACGAAACGAACCCAATTCGTATTATCGTTATATAATAAAAGCTTATATCAATAATCGAGGTCGGCGGCCCCATAAACGCCGTCAGCTTCACCGCCTATGTGAAGCCGATTCTCATCCCCACACTGTTAGATAAATTCTAACAACAGGAATGCGCAAATTATTTCAAAAATTCCGGATACGCTTCAAACTAAATGTAGAACGCTCTAGACTCTAACGCACCATTTCCCGTTCCAGGGTGGTCACCCGGCGCATGTCGCGGACATGGGTGAGGCTGTCAAATTCCGTCGCCCGGTGCATGGTCGTTTGGTTGTCCCACATGACCACGTCGCCGGGCTGCCAGACATGGCCGTAGAAAAAGCGGTCCTCGGTCGCATAGTCTATCAACTCATCGAGAAGTGCGCGGCTCTCATCTTCGGGCCAACCGATAATGTGCGAAGCGTGCGAGGCGAGGTACAAAGCCTTGGTGCCGGTGCGCGGGTTAGCGCTGACCAGCCCGTGGCGGGCCGGCGGGCGGGTGGCCATTTCGTCTTCGCTGACTGCGGTAAATCCGCCCAGCGCCCTGGAATACCAGATCGAATGCTCGACCTCCAAGCCATCCAGCTCGGCCTTTCGCTTGTCGGTCAGGGCTGCGTAGGCGCCGCGCATATCGGCAAAGTCCGTGTCGCCGCCGGCGGGAGGCAGGACGCGCGCCGACAGGATCGAATAAACAGCCCGGTTGGCGTCGAACGATACGTCCGTGTGCCACAAAAGATTGGCGTCATGAAAATGCCGCCGGCGGTCATCGGCGCCGACAATCTTGCCGGTCTCGTCCAAGTTGGAGACATCAATCAACTCAGTATGGTCGAGCCGCGTTGCGCCACCGCCCAGCATTTTTATCATGCTCAAATGCTGCAAGGGGCCGAAACCGCCAGCAAAGGCGATCTGCTGGCTATCGCTCAGGGGGGCGGCGTTTCGGAATACCAACACGCCGTGGATATCGATGGCAGCGCGGATGGCGTCAACGACGCTCGCGTCCAGCTTCTGGCTGATATCGATGCCCGCTATTTCGGCGCCGAATTTGTCGAGGGGCTTTACGTCGAGGCTCAAATTCTTGGCTCCCACGGGTAAGACGAAAGCCTATTATACCTGATCTTCCTTGCTCGCCAATTCCAATTGCCGGGTGCGCTCGGCGATCACTTCGTGTAGCGATTGGGCGATGGCCGGATGTGCCGCCATCAGCTTTTTGAAATCATCGACCTTCAATTCCAGAAGATTGCAATCGGTTACCGCCACCACCGAAGCGCTGCGTTTGCCCCCGGACAGTACCGCCATTTCGCCAAAAAATTCGCCGGCCTCCAAATAAAACGGTTTCGGCGGCAGCTCCACCTCAAGCCGTCCCGATATAATAAAGAACATGCTGTCGGCATCGTCGCCGATGCGCACCACGGCGTAATTCGAGGGCACAACCAGAGGCATCAGCACGGAAACAATCTCGGCAACCTGGGCCGCATCGAGGCTCTGGAACAGGGGCACGCCGGAGACCAGCTTCCAATTGACGACAAAATCCCTTTTCCGGATTTCGTCGGCAAAGCCGGTGGCGATCACGCCGGTGGGCAGAGCGAACATGCCGATGCCGATGATCATGGTGATGCCGCCGAAGAAGCGCCCCAATGGCGTGATCGGCGCCACGTCGCCATAGCCGACCGTGGTCAGGGTCGCCAGCGACCACCACATGGCGTCCGGGATGGAGGCGAATTTGTCGGGTTGCACGTCTTGTTCGAGGACAAACAGAATGCTGGACGAAAACAAAAGTGCGATCAGCATGACCAGTAGCGCCGCCGTCAGCGCCTTGTGCTGGGCCATGATCACCGAACCGATGACGCTGAGCGCCGGCGAATAGCGGGACAGTTTTAACAAGCGTAGGAGCCGGATAGCGCGCAGCATGCGCAAATCGATGCCGAAGAAGGCGCTTAGGTAGAAGGGCAGGAAGGCGAGCAAATCGATCATCGCCATGGGCGTTAAAACAAAGCGCACGCGCTCCATAATCGGATGGTTGCTGCCGCGCGACGGGTCTTCGGCGCAGGACCAGACCCGAAGCACATATTCCAGCGTGAAGATGGCCACCGATACCACCTCGAACCAGAAAAAGAACACCGGCGATTTGACGTAGATGCTTTCGACGGTTTCCAGGATGATGGCGAACACGTTGGCGACAATCAGCGCGATCATGAAATAATCGAAGCTCATGCCGGCCTTGTCGCCCGGCGAGGACGAATCCAGAAATAGATGTGTGGCCCGCTTCAATTGCGCATACACGCCTTATTCCCCAATCGGCGGCCGCCGGAATTTAGACTATCCGAGAGCTTGATCCAGATCGCGGAGCAAATCCTCCACCGATTCTAGTCCGACTGACAAGCGGATTACGTCGGGACCAGCGCCGGCGGCGATTTGCTGCTCTTCGCTCAATTGGCGGTGGGTGGTGGAGGCGGGGTGAATGATCAGGCTTCTGGTGTCGCCCACATTGGCGAGGTGGGAAAACAGCTCCACCGTTTCGACGACGTGAACGCCCGCCTCATAGCCGCCCTTGAGGCCGAAGGTGAAGACGGCGCCTGGGCCTTTGGGCAGATATTTCTGCGCCAATTCCCGGTAGGGGCTGGATTGGAGCCCGGCATAAGATACCCAGGCAACCTTTTCATGGCCCTCCAAATATTCGGCGACAACTTGTGCGTTGGCCACGTGCCGCTCCATGCGGAGATGCAATGTCTCGATGCCGGTGATGGTCATGAAGGCGTTCATGGGCGATTGGACCGGGCCGAAATCGCGCAAAGCAACGGCGCGGGCCTTGGTGGTGAAGCCAAAATCGCCGAAGGTCTCGTAGAACGTCAGCCCGTGATAGGAGGGCTCGGGCTCGGTCATGGACGGGAATTTTCCGCCTTGGGTCCAATCGAATTTTCCGCTCTCCACCACCACGCCGCCCATGGAGGTGCCGTGCCCGCTCAAGTACTTGGTGGTCGAATGGATGACGATATCAGCGCCCCATTCCAATGGCTGATGCAGATAAGGGGACGCCATGGTGTTGTCGACAATCACCGGAATGCCAGCGTCCTTGCCAATTTCGACCACCTTTTCGAGATCGATGATGATGCCGCCCGGATTGGCCAGCACTTCCAAAAAGAGCGCCTTGGTCTTCGGCGTGATGGCGCGGCGAAAATTTTCCGGGTCCGTTCCATCGACGAAATGGCAAGTCCAACCCAGCTTCTTGAACGACAATCCGAACTGGGTCATGGAGCCGCCATAAAGATTACGCGACGCCACGAACTCATCACCGGGCTCTAACAGGGTGAAGAAGGTCAGGAACTGGGCGGCGTGGCCCGACGCCGCGGCGACGGCGGCGCGGCCATTTTCCAGGCTGGCGACACGCTCTTCCAGTACCGAAACCGTCGGGTTGGTCAGGCGCGAATAGATAAAGCCGAAGCGCGACAGGTTAAACAAATCCGCCGCATGCTCGGCGTCCTCGAACACATAGGACGAGGTTTGATAGATCGGCGTGTTGCGCGCCCCGGTTACCGGCTCGGGCCGCGCCCCGGCGTGGATGGCCCGTGTCTCAAAACCGAAACCGGTCTGATGCTTGCCCCGGTCAGCCATTCCGCCTCCTTTGCATGATGCGCGGGCGCTTGGCTGATATGATGCGCGAATTGACGCCGCTCCAACTCAGCTCCCCATAAAGGCGGCCATATTCGATCTTCGGGCAGCGGTCCATGATGACGTTCAGCCCGGCGACCTCGGCGCGCGATGCGGCTTCGTCGTTGCGCACCCCCAACTGCATCCAGATAAACTCGATGCCCTTATCTTTGATGGCGGCGGCTTCGTCGGCGATACCGCCGGCGGCTTTGGAGTTGCGAAAAATATCGACCATCTGAAATTGATCCGGGATTGCGGCTAGATCGGCATAGACGGTTTCGCCCAGAAGTTGGCTCCCGGCTTCGCGGGGATTGACCGGAATTACCCGGTAGCCTTTGCTTTGCAGATATTTCATGGCGAAGTGGCTGGGCCGCACCCAGTTGCTGCTGGCGCCAACCATGGCGATGGTTTCGGTGCGCTCCAGAATGCCGGCAATCAACTCGTCGTCGTATTCAAGATCGCTCATGGGGAAAGCCTAGCGGCCCTTCCATTCGGGGCTGCGCTTTTGCAGGAAGGCATCGATGCCTTCGTGGGCGTCGTGCTCCTGCATGTTGCGCGCCATCACGTCGGACGCGAAGGCGTAGGCGTCATCCAGTTCCATATCCATCTGCTGATAGAACGCGGCCTTGCCCATGGACATGGTCAGGGTCGAGCGACCATTGATACTTGTCGCATATTCCATCACGGCGGCGTCCAGATCATCGGCGGCCACCACTTTGTTCAGGAGGCCGTGACGAAGCGCCGTTTCGGCGTCGATCAGCTCCCCCATGAGCAGCATCTCCATAGCGTGCTTGCGCCCAATGGCGCGCCCCAAGGCGACCGCCGGGGTCGAACAAAACAGCCCGTTGGTAACGCCGGGCACCGCAAAGCGGGCCGTGTCCACTGCCACCGCCAGATCGCAGGACGCCACCAATTGGCAGCCCGCCGCCGTCGCGATCCCGTGCACCCGGGCGATGATCGGCTGCGGCATCCGCGTCATGGCGGCCATCACGTCGGAGCATTTCGAGAACAATTCATGGATTGCGGCATAACCGGAATCTGCGCGCATCTCATTAAGATCATGACCGGACGAAAACACCGGCCCATTGCCGGCCAGGATGATTACATGTACGGATTTATCGGCGGCGATATCATCCAAGGCATCGTCCAGCATTTGTAACAAATCAAGCGACAGCGCATTGCGCTTTTCGGGCCGGTTGAGGGTCAGCGTGCAAATGCCGCCTGCATACGCGCGCAGCAACAAAGGCTCGTTGGTTCCGGTACTCTCCGTCATCCTATCTCTCCCTCGGCGGGCGCCACCTTTTAAAGCTAGCGGATTTTGCCCGGTTGCGGTCTCGCTCTGCAAGGCATATTAACGTGATTGACGTTGCGCAATCGCTATAATTCTGGTTCTGCGGTATTATAATACCGTAATCATAAACCACGGTAAAATAACCATTATTCCGGTTGACGTTCCATTTTTAATGGGCATACTGCGCGCCTTCCGACGCCAATTTACAAATAAGAAGAGATGCGAACAATGGTTGCTATGAAAACCTATTCCGCCAAGCCCGCCGACGTGACGCGCGGCTGGTACGTGATCGACGCCGAAGACATGGTGCTTGGCCGTCTGGCCAGCTTTGTGTCCATGCGCCTGCGCGGTAAGCACAAGCCCATGTATACTCCGCATATCGATTGCGGCGACAACATCATCGTCATCAACGCCCAAAAGGTGGCGCTGACCGGCAACAAGCGGGCCGCCAAGACCTATTACTGGCACACCGGCTGGCCGGGCGGCATCAAGAGCCGCACCGCCGAAAAAATTCTGGACGGCGCGCACCCGGAACGTGTGGTGATCAAGGCGGTGGAACGCATGATTACGCGCAGCCCCCTGGGCCGCCAGCAGATGAAGAAATTGCATGTTTATGGCGGCGCGGAGCATCCCCACGATGCCCAGCAGCCCGAAGCCATTGATTTGGCCGCCATGAACCCGAAAAACAAGAGGAGCGCGTAATCGTGGCCGAAGAAAATGTAACGCTCGATAATTTGAAGCAAGCCATGGAAGGCGCCGCCGCCGCCGAGGCGGAAGCTGCCGAGGCCGCGGAAGCGGCGCCCGAAGCGGCCGCCGAAGAAGAAGCTGCGGCCCCGCCGCCGCCGGAAGAAGAAGCGCCGGTCCTGATGGTGGAGCCGGTCATCGACGAGCACGGCCGCTCTTATGCGACCGGTAAGCGCAAAGACGCCGTCGCACGGGTCTGGATCAAGCCAGGCAGCGGCAAGATCAGCGTCAATGGCCGCGACTGGTCAACCTATTTCGCGCGGCCCGTCTTGCGCATGATCATCAACCAGCCCTTCGAGGCAGCGGAACGTGCCGATCAATACGACGTCACCTGCACCGTCAAGGGCGGTGGCTTGTCCGGCCAGGCTGGCGCCGTGCGCCACGGCATTTCCAAGGCGCTGACCTATTTCGAGCCCAGCTTGCGCCCCGCGCTTAAGAAAGGCGGCTTCCTGACCCGCGACAGCCGCGTCGTCGAGCGTAAAAAATACGGCCGCGCCAAGGCAAGGCGGAGCTTCCAGTTCTCGAAGCGTTAGCAACGGGAGCAGGGCGATGGGGATGGCATGGTTGGCCGTCGCCCGGAACGCCGAACAAGATTTTCGCAAATTGGGCCTGGCAGCAATGCCGGGCCCTTTTTGCTGCGTCAGCGCCGCCCCGTTTGGTCCTATTTTGTAGAATAGTCTGGCGCGTAGTTGATTGTGTAATTCACCGGTATGTCGAGCCAATCCTTGGCTGCGTCCATATTTCGGAATGCCCGGCGATTTTGTCCGCTCATTGTGCGCGTAACCAAAGCCCAGGAATGGGCCTTGGCGTAATCGGCTGGCGATCCGACCAGCCAGGCAAACAGGCTTCCCTGCATCAAGAGGTGCTCGCGGGTGTAAATATCTTCGAAATCATTCTTGAACCATGCGTAATCCAGTTTGTCCGGCAGCACGATCTGCCGCGTGTCGCGCAGGATATTCATGCCATGGCGAAATCGGGAATTTTGAATGATCTGATTGATCGCCGACAGACCTTCGCCTTGAACGAACTTGGAGTAGCGGACGAATGTGCAATTAACGTCCGGATCTACGAATATTTGAAACGACATACCTTCAGCATAGATAATTTCTTCCCGGTACCAAGATTCGGTTTTCCCTTATAGTTGTATGTCCTCAAATTTGCACCATTCGCATTTGGATTGTAGGCAGGTTTGATGGTGCCGGCGTCAGTTCAATACGCCGGCGATGCGATTAGGTCCGAGTTCGGCAACGCCTAGTCCGCGAGAAAATCACGCCAAGAGGCCCAAAATATAGCAGTAAAAAGGCACCTTAAAGTTGGAAGCCCAAATAAATTCGGCGCGTTGGGAATTCTTCACAACCGACTGCTTACGAAAAAAAAATTCTGGAATGCAGGCCCTTTTTCATACTCGCTTCTAATTCGACATGGTGTTCGGCAGGAAGAGCGAAATTTGAGGGTAAGCGATCAGCAGAGCGACGATGATCACTTCGCAGCCCAAGAACCATGTAACCCCCCGGAATATGGTTTCAAGATCCACCGTATCGCCGACGACGCTCTTGATGACGTAGACGTTGAACCCGACGGGCGGCGTCAAGAGGCCGATTTCCAGGTATTTGACCACCAGCACGCCGAACCAGATCAGATCCAGATCCAGCGCCTCGAACATGGGTAGCAGTACCGGCAGGGTTATCAGAAGGATGCCGAGCGGATCCAGGAACATGCCGAGCACCAGGTAAATGAGTGACGCGCCGATCACCAGGAGAAGCGGATCGAGCGCCCAGTCGCCGATCAATTGGCCGAGGTAGACGGGCACGCCGGTCAGTGCCAGGAACTTGGTCAGCATGACGGCGCCGACGGCGACGAAAAAGATGCGCGCTGTGCTGGTAACGGCCTCCAAAACGCTGTCCTTGATTACCTTCAGGCTCAGGCGTTTTTGGAAAAAGGCGATGACAAAGGCGAGAAAGGCGCCGAAGGCGCCGGCTTCGGTTGGCGTGACGATGCCGCCATACAGGCCGCCGATGATGCCTAGTATAAGTACCAGTAACGGCCACACCGCGCCCAATGCGCGCCAGCGCTCGCCCCGGTCGACCGTGATTGTGGTCGGCGGCGCCAATTTTGGATTAAGCTTGCAGCGGCCGATGATCATCAATGCATAGACGGCCGCCGTCAGGAGGCCGGGAAAGACGCCGGCGATCAGCAGTTGCGTGATAGAGGTTTCCGCAAAGACACCGTAAAGCACGAATAGGATACTGGGTGGTATCAACGAGCCCAATGTGCCGGCACTCGCCACGGTGCCGGTCGCCAGGGCCTTGTCATAACCTTGCCGGATCATTTCCGGAATGGCGATGCGGCCCATGGCGGCGGCCGTCGCGACACTGGAGCCGGACGCGGCGGCAAAACCTGCGCAGGCGAAATTGCTGGCCACCGCCAGCCCGCCGGGGAGGCCGCTCAGCCAAAGCCGCGCCGCCCTGAAGAGGGCCGAGGATATGCCCGAATGGTGGGCCACCGCCCCCATCAATAGAAACATCGGAATTGCCGACAATGCCCAATGGGCCGCGAATTCGAATGGAACGACCCGCAAAAGACCGAATGCGACGTCGAGGCCGCGCAATTGGCCGATGCCGAGGAATGAAACCAACGCCAGCACGATTCCGATCGGCAGGCGGATGGCGATCAACAGGATTACCGCACCAATGCCATAGAAACCAAGTTCGAGGGGGGACATGAAGGACTCCGGTTACGGTGTGATCAGATTTCGTTCTCTACGGCTGACGCCGGTGGCCCGCCATCGGTCTTTATTCCGCGGAAGTCGTTGATGAGCCGGATCAGTACATAAGCGGCCATGACGGCGGCGCCGGCGGGCAGAAACCAGCGGCTCGGCCATATAATCAAAACGTCGGCGGCGGTTTGCACCACCTCGCCGTCTAAGGTCTGATCGACTGCTTCCTGGGTGGTTATCACGGTAAAGATTACCATGAAGACAAATGTGACAATTCCCATGGCGCCGTCCAGTTTTGTTGTCGCGCGTTCGGGCAGGCCGCGGGTGAACAACTCGACAATGATATGGCCTTCGTGGCGGGCCACATAGGCCAAGGGGAAAAACACCACCGCAACCATATTGTAGCTGGAAACGATTTCGATGGTGCCCTCGAACTGGTAGGCAAAAAGGTATTTGGTGGCCACTTCCGCGGTCACGTGCAGCATCATGAAAATGGTTAGGACGCAGGCAAGGAACACCAACAGGTTGGCAGGAGCCTCAACCAGATTTTCCAATTTACGCATGCCGCCTATTCCCCCATCCCAATTATATCGCGCCCGCCTCACGCGGTTCTCGTAACATCGCGTGAATTGCCCCCACGGTACGCCACTTCTCGGAATTTAGCACGCCGCTGCCCAATAATCCCATAATTAGTATGGATATTGCGTGCTGGCCTTGAATGAGGCAACATAAAGGTTCCGGTTTTGCTGGCAATCGGTTTGCTGGTATAGGGTAACATAAGGCCGGTGACCGCTGGCAATCCAGGGTTCCAATTCATCGGTACACTGGAGGAATTGTGGCGGAACATAAGCCAACAACCAAATAAAGGGGTCCGAAATGTTTAGCAGGAAATTTATAATTGCCGGTGTCGCGCTAGCAGCTACGCTGGTCGCTGTGCAAACCGTATCGGCGGCGGAATTCGTTTATGGCTCGTGGGTGGCCGCCAAGCACGGCGTCAACACGGCCGGCTTGGAGCCTTTCTTTAAGGCCGTCGAAAAGGATACGGGCGGCGCCGTAAAATGGAGGCTTCTGGCCGGCGGCCAATTGGTCAGCGCGCGCTCGACGCTTCCTGGTGTCCGCGATCGAATAGTCGATGCGGGGCTGGTCATTCCGGTGTTCGCCCGCAAGGCATTGGCCAACAGCAACGTCATATTCGACATGGGGCCGTGGGGCAGCGATCCGGTTGCCATCGCCGGCGCCAGCACCGAAACCGTCATGCTCGATTGCCCCGAATGCCGGGCCGAGTACAAGAAAAACAAGACCGTCTTTCTGGGTGGTTTCGGCACCACTGCGTTCAAGATGATCTGTTCTAAACCGATTACCAGCATCGCTCAGATGAAAGGCGTGAAAACCCGCGCCGTGGGTTCGGCGGCGCGATGGGTCAAGGCCATAGGCGGTATCCCGGTGGCCATGTCGCCGGTGGACGGCGTCACCGCCATGCAGCGCGGGGCGCTCACTTGCCTGCACGGGCCGGTGCCGTGGCTGGTGTCCTACGGCTATATGGATGTCGCCAAGTCGATCATCAATTTCCCCATGGGCACGCCGCGCGGGCTCTCCTTGATGGCTATGAACCGCAAGTCCTGGGATTCGCTTTCGGTGGCCCAAAAGAAGGTGATGTTCAAGCATCTGCCAGGTGCCTCGGCGCGGGCGACGGTGATCGGCTACATGGCCGCGGACATCGAAATCCTCGCACAGGCCAAGAAGCGTGGAATAACGATCGTTCCCGGTGGGCCAGAGATCGGTGTCCTAATGGCGGCGCACAAGAAAAGTGAACTGACCGCCATTCCCAAGGGTCTTAAGAAGGTCAAGGTCAAGGAAGCCACGGCCAAGAGGATCATGGCCGCCTTCATCAAGAACCTCAAAAAATGGGAAGGCCTGGCGGCCACAGCCGGCGGCGACGTGGGCAAGGTGGCGGCCCTCTTCAAGAGCCAAATTTACGATCGGCTCGATCCCGCCAAATACTAATCCAATCGAATGGGCGCCTCCGGAGATCCAGGAGGCGCCCATCAATATCTAGCTCAAAAGGGCGCCATTGATTGGCGTCCTTTATTTTCTGTGGTGCGGGTTCCGCGATGAATCCCTGGATGGCCTTCGCAAGCTGGGCCTTGCGCATTGGCGCCCCAGCCATTGCCTCGGTACCATCTTTCGCTAGTATAGGCGCCAGCAAAATACTAGCTCACGGGAGGCCTATGTCTGAGCAACCGATACAACGCAAGCTGGCGGCAGTTCTTTATGCCGACGTGGCCGGCTATTCGCGTCTCACGGGCGCCGACGAGGACGCGACCCACGCCGCCTTGCGCGCCGGTCTGGCCAGCCTAACCCGCGCCATTGACGGGCGCGGCGGGCGCGTTAATCATTATGCCGGCGATGCCATCCTGGCGGAATTCGGCAGCGTCGTCGCCTGCGTCGAAATGGCCATCGACATCCAGCGCCGTTTCGCCGAAGAGAATGAAGATATCCCCGAAGATCAGCGCTTGCTGTTCCGCATCGGCATCCACATGGCCGAGGTGATCGACGACGGCGGCGAAATTTACGGCGACGGGGTCAATATCGCGGCGCGCCTGGAAAGCCTGGCCGATGTCGGCGGCATCTGTATTTCCGGCGTGGTCGCCGAACAGGTGCGCCAGCGCCTCGATGTGGGGCTGGAAGACATGGGCGATCAGCAGGTCAAGAACATCGTCCAGCCGGTGCGCGCCTATAAGGTGGTTGCGGATACGTCGTCCGGGCAACCGGTTATGGCGGTGGCCGTATCGGAGCTGCCCTCCATTGCCGTACTGCCGTTCGATAACTTGTCGGGCGATCCGGAGCAGGAATATTTCTCCGATGGCATGACCGAGGATATTATTACGGCGCTTAGCCGCCTCAAATGGATTTTCGTGACGGCGCGCAACTCGACATTCTCCTATAAAGGTCAGTCACCGGATATCCGCGACGTGGCCAAGGATCTGGGCGTCCGCTATGTGCTCGAAGGCAGCGTCCGCAAGGCCGGCAACAAGGTGCGTATAACGGCCCAGCTTATCGACGGCTCCTCCGGTAATCATCTCTGGGCGGAACGCTATGACCGCGATCTGGAAGACATATTTGCCCTGCAGGACGAGATCACCGAAACCGTTGTTGGCGCCATCCAGCCGGAATTGACCGATGCCGAGATCAAGCGCGCCCGTGCGAAACCACCGGAAAGCCTCGATGCCTGGGACCTCTATCAACGTGGTATGTACCATTATTACATTCATAGCGGCGACGATATGTTGGAAGCCGCGCGCCTGTTCCGCCAGGCTATCGCATTGGATCCAAACCTGGTCGCGCCCTATTCCGGATTGGCGCAAGTGCTGTTTATCGTAAATATGGGTCAATATGCGGAAAACCGGACTGAATTGCGGGCCGAAGCCCTCGAGATGGCCCGCAAGGCGGTCGCGCTTGATCGAGATGACGTCAACGCCCATGCCAATTTGGGCCGGGCACTGCTGAGTGTCGCGCAGATAGACGGCAATTTCGATGCGGCGTTCGCAGCCAATGAGCATGCGACCCATCTCAATCCAAGCTCGGCCTACGCCCATTATACCTTTGGACGCGCCCTCGAAGTAGCCGGTCGTTCAGAAGATGCCATTGAGCATTTGCAAACCGCCATGCGCCTGAGCCCGCGTGATCAATATGCCGGCCAAGCCATGGCCGGTATCGCTGGCGCCTATTTTGACCTTGGCGAATTTGAGGTCTCCCTCGAATGGGCGGTCAAGGCGGAGCGCTCGAACCCAAATTTGACTTGGCCGGGCCTTTACCTGACGCGCGTTGCGACATATGTCCTGCTTGAGCGACTGGAGGATGCGCGAATGGAACGCGATGCGCTCTTGGCCCGGCACCCGCAAGCGTCACTCGCGGCCTATCACAGCGATTGCTCGGGTTTCGCAAGATGCGGCACCGTCACCGATGCCGTTCGCAAAGTGGATTTCCCGGAATAGTGTGACCATGGCCAGAACGCCCACCCATGCCGACGGCTATGACGCCAAAGGCGCGCGGCGCATCTATCCGTCGCCGGAAAACAACAAAGGCCCGATCCTGGAGGTCCTGAAAACGGTGCTGCCAAGCTCCGGATTTGTGTTGGAAGTCGGCGCCGGGTCGGGCCAGCATACGGCCCACTTCGCCGCCCATTTCTCCGGCCTAGAATGGCAAGCAACCGAGCCGGAGCCGGATTTGCGAACCAGCATCGCCGCCTGGATCGATTACGCCGGTATCGAAAACGCACCAGCCCCGCTTGAATTGGATTGCCGCGAGGACCATTGGCCCGTCGATCAGGCGGATGCGGTGATATCGTCCAACATGATCCATATATCTCCCTGGGCGTCTTGCGTCGGCCTGATCGCCGGCGCTGCCCGGATATTGGGGAAGGGCGGAATTCTGTATATCTATGGCCCGTTTTCCGAGGGCGGCGTGCACACGTCTCCCGGCAACGCCAATTTCAATGCGGCGTTAAAATCTCGCAATCCCGAATACGGGGTGCGTGACTTGGATGACGTAACGACGCTGGCAAAGGATCATGGCTTCGCATTGGAGCGCCGCGTTTCGATGCCGTCCAACAACCTGTCGCTGATTTACCGCAAATCTTGATTCTCCGGCGAATTTATCGGGCCACTGGTTCAGGTAAAAATCGGGGCAGGGCAAGCTGGCGGACAAGGAGGATTTCGGTCTTGATCGGCGCCGACATGCCGGACGAAGAAGAAGCGCCGCCGGCGGTTTCGGCGATCCGCTCGCGCGGGCAACTACGTGCCTGGCGCGCAACCTGGAAGAGGGTTGTCTGAGCGAAAAGGCCGCCAAGGATTTGTAGGGCTGCTAGCCGGACCACAATTCGCCGGGCTCAAAATATGTGCTTTTGTCGGCACTGGTTCACTTGGACGATTTGGAGGCTGAAGTCGGCTAAAGACAATCTGGATATACCTGAAACCATCCCTTCCGATTTCGGTATCCAGCGGAAACATGTTATAAACACACCGCTTTTTTTCGATCAGATTAACGAAGGCCTCCGCAAGGCCGGGTTAAAGATCGAGGGCGATTGAAGACCGCTTACGCCACCAGCCGCTTGATTTCGTCGATCAGCTCAGCGTTCGAATGTTTCGATTTCAGGTAGAAAGTGGTGGCTTCTGCAAATTGACTTGGGTCCCAGTTGTCGGATGAGTAGACAATGGACGGCACGCCGTCTTCGCTCGATGGGTTGAGGTAGGGCAAAAGGTCCAGCCCACTACCGTCGGGCATGCCGGGATCAATGATCACCGCATCGTAGGGCCCTGCCAACAACATGCGCCGCGCATCGGCCATGGTCGCGGCGCAGTCATAGTCCATGTCGGCGCCGATTTGCGTTTGCATAATGCGGGATATGTCCTTGTCGTCCTCGACATGAAGGATTCTGGGTTTCTCGCCGTCCGCGCGCTGCCTCTGGAACACTTTGCCCGACAAAACCTGATTTTGAATGTCTTGGCCCCGGCCGGATTCGGCTATCTCGAAGAAAAATACGCTGCCCGTACCGACCTCGGTGGTGAAACCGATAGTGCCACCATGCTTTTCGATGATTGCTTTGGAAATGGAAAGGCCAAGCCCGGTGCCGCCCTTGTGGCGGGTATCGGACGAATCGGCCTGAGTGAAGCGTTCAAAGATGCCATCTTCGAATTCCGGCGCGATCCCCGGGCCATTGTCGGCCACCGAAACCCGGATATTTTTGCCTTCACTGGCGACGGTGACGGACAGCAAGCCGCCTGCCGGCGAAAATTTTGCACCGTTGGAAAGAAAATTGGACAGCACCTGTATCAGGCGGTCTGGGTCTACAATGACCTGGGCGCCGTCGCTGGAATCCTGGGCGGCGTTCTCATAACGGATCGACACGTCCAACTGCTCCGCGTAAGGGCGGTTGATCTCGATAGCTTGCTCGACCAGCGTGCCGAGATCGACCGGCTGGTAATCGAAGCTGATCTGATCCGATTGCAGCTTTTCGAAATCCAAAAGATCATTCACCAAGTTGATGAGCCGGTTTGTGTTGTTCGATGCCAAAGTCAGCATTTCATTGGTCTTCTCAGCGTCGCCAGATAATGCGCCGCCAAGCAACAGGCCGAGCGAGCCTCGGATCGATGTGAGCGGCGTGCGCAACTCGTGGCTGACCGTTGATACGAATTGATCTTTTACCAGCTCGGCTTGCTTGCGGTCGCGAATATCACGGATAATTCCGGTAAATAGGGACCGTCCGCCGGTTTTCAGTTCCGTAACGGCCAGCTCGATGGGAATGGTCGTGCCGTCTTTGCGGCGCCCTTCAAATTCCGATTTGGATCCGATGACCTTGGCGATACCAGTCCCCATATAGTCACCGATGAATTTGACATGGTTGCCGTCTATTGATTCCGGCAGCAGCGCATCCAACGACTTTCCAACCATTTCGCCGGCGCTGTATCCGAACATTTGCTCCGCCGCCGAATTAAACAGCTCAATAGTGCCTTGATCGTTGATCGTGATGATGCCGTCGGCGGCATTGTCCAGAACCAGCTGGAAGCGGAGCGCCTGGTCCAGCCGGTCGGTTGCCGTATCGCGAAAAATCTCGAGGGCGTGCTCCATGGCGCCGATTTCATTGATTTGGTTGGTTTCATAAATGGGGGCATTTAAATCACCCTCGGCTAGCCGGGTCATAAGCGCTGTCATACGGGTGATGGCGCCGACGATACGGTTTCGGATCAGCCATAGTGACGTGGCGATCAGCAGCAAAATAAGCGCGGTGGTGATCCAGGCCGCCGATACAGCGATCCCGGCAACCAAACCGAGCGATTCTGAAACGCGCCTGGCGCTGGCGTCGCTGGCGGCAATGATTTCCTGGCTGAGGGTTGCCAGCCCGCTGAGGGCCCGGCCATCATCGACGCGCACCGCCTGGTCGATCACCGCCGGCCGGGAGCCACCATCGGCAAGCCGTTCGGCTATCGCTACCGCAGTGGCATAGGAGGCAAGGGTTGATCGAATGCCGGCCAAGGCCCGCGTTTCCGCGTCATTGACGCCAAGCGCCGCATAGCCGTTCACGGCGCTGGTTGCGGCGGCCAAATCGGTTTCGATGGATTTCAAAAGCGCATGGTCGTGGCGCAGAACAAAATTCTTAAAATCGTGGATCATGCCGCCATAGCCAATGGAGCGGCGGAAATCACTGATAAATTGCGGTTTGCCGCGGACCGGGGTGATCAAGTTTCTTTGCCTTGTCAATTCGCGGTCCAGCGCATTGAGCCCACCCAGGGCTGGCGCGTCATCGACTTTGACGGTGCCGTCAATTTCGCCGGGGGATTCGCCCCGGCCGATCAGCGTTCCGGCCTTTTCCAATGCATCGGAATAGGCATCCAATACCTTGGAAATATCAACCAGAGATTTCTCTTCCTCCGCGCCAATGCCGAGCGAACGGTACTGGGCGATGATTGCACGCGCGCCGCCAAGATTGGTATCGACAATCCTTTTGAGCCCGGCATCCTTTCGCAGGACATAATTTTTGAAGCTATGGATCATACCGCCATAGCCGAGCTCGCGGCGCAGCGTATTGACCGCACGCAATTTTTCCGAGCGCCCCGCCTGGAAGGCGATCCATTTGGATTCGATATCGCGCACATTGCTCAGGGTGAAAAATTCTGCCGCCACAATCAGTGCGCCGGTAACGGCCAGCAGGATCGTAAATGCCAATGCGATCGTTTTAAGTTTCATATTTCGGTCAGCCTATTTGGATCTATTCGGATGCTACGCAATCCTGCAAATTATATTGGAGCTAGCGCGGTAAAAACAAAGTTATATAAAATTCGATTTATTCGCCAACGGTTTCGGGCTTTAATCGCTTCAATCACCAATCGCTATAACACGCGTATTCAAGGATTGCGGCCAGGGAGGTTAAAATGCTCGGCAAGATGATGGATACCCAGCTTACGATCAATTCGCTGATCGAATTTGCGGTCAAATTTCATGGCTCCACGGAGATCGTGACCCGCTCGGTCGAAGGGCCGATCCACCGCTATACTTATGCGGATTCCTACAAGCGCATCGGCAAGCTGGCGCACGCGCTGGCTGGTCTTGGTGTTGGCGAGGGCGATAGGGTGGCGACATTGGCCTGGAACACCAACCGGCATTTCGAATTGTATTTCGCGGTCTCCGGCATGGGCGCTATTTGCCACACCATCAATCCCCGCCTGTTCGCCGATCAGATCGCCTATATCCTGAACCATGCCGGCGACAAGGTGATCTTTGTGGATTTGACGTTCGTGCCGGTGCTGGAAGCACTTGTGGACCGATTGCCGGTGGGCGCCCGCGTGGTGATCATGACCGACGCCGAGCACATGCCCGAAACGCAAATCCCCGGCGCCCTCGCATTCGAAGATATCATCGGAGCCGAGGCAGAAGATTACCCATGGCCGGCGTTGGACGAAAACACCGCGTCCTCGCTTTGCTATTCGTCCGGCACCACCGGCAATCCGAAGGGGGTTTTGTATTCGCACCGCTCGACAGTATTACATTCCTGGGCCACCTGCGCCGCCGACGGGCTCGCCGTTTCGGCCCGGGACGCGGTGCTGCCGGTGGTTCCCATGTTCCACGTCAACGCCTGGGGATTGCCTTATGCCTGCGCCATGGCCGGGGCCAAGTTGATCTTTCCGGGCGCCGGCATGGACGGCAAATCGGTGGCCGAGCTGCTGGCCGATGAAGGCGCCACCATGAGCGCCGGCGTGCCCACAATCTGGGCCATGCTGCTGGCACACTTGAAGGAAGCGGGCGTGCAACTGCCGAAGCTGGAGCGGGTCATCGTCGGCGGCTCGGCGGTGCCCCAATCCATGATCGAGGCGTTTGAAAACGACGTTGGCGCCGAATGCATCCACGCCTGGGGCATGACCGAGATGAGCCCGCTCGGCACCGTCGCCAGAATCAAAAATTCTATGACCGGCGCAGCGCCTTCCGAAACCATTCAATACCGCGTCAAACAGGGACGCCCGGTCTATGGTGTCGATATGAAAATCGCAGGCGACGGCGGCAAGCCCTTGGACCATGACGGCGAGGCGTTTGGCGAGCTGTGCGTGCGCGGCCCCTGGATCACCGGCGGCTATTTCGAGGACGATGACGCCGACAAGGGCGCCTTCGACGATGACGGCTATTTGCGCACCGGAGATGTGTCCACCATCGACGCAGAAGGCTTCATGCAGATCGTCGATCGGGCCAAGGACGTAATCAAGTCGGGCGGCGAATGGATCAGCTCTATCGAGCTGGAAAACCTGGCGGTCGGCCATGCAGATGTGGCGGAGGCCGCAGTCATTGGCATTGAACATGATAAATGGGGCGAGCGGCCGTTGCTGGTCATTGTGCCGGCGAAAGGCAAAGCGCCGGCGCCCGATGATATCCTGGCCTTGTTCGATGGCAAGGTGGCAAAGATGTGCATCCCCGATGCGGTGGAATTCGTTGATGAGCTGCCGCACACGGCCACCGGCAAAATCTTGAAGACCAAGCTTCGCGAAGACTTCAAGGGTTACAGCCTGCCTGGCTAGATTACCCGAAGGGTGCGTTTAAAATCGCAAGCGGTCTATTTGCAGTGGCGTTTTGACCAGTGCGTCGTCCAGGGCGATCACATGGCATTGCCCATTCGTCCGGGCCCGGCAACGAAATATTGCCGTCGCAATGGCCACGTCCAATCGGATTTTGGAAGACCAAAGCAGCCATCTGCCATTGCCGGACATGACCATGGCGCGGCGCTTGGGGTCCTTCAGATAGGCTTCGACATCTCCCTTTTTTTCGTCGGTGAGTGTATCGCCGTGCATCAGCTCCTTAACATGCAGGGTGGTTTTCTTATAGAGATCGGGCGTCCAGTAGGGCGTGTCCTTGACGTGGCCTAGCTCGCCCGTGGTGATCACGCCGTATTCGAGCGCCGATTTTTCCAATTGCTTGCACTTGCTCAAGGCCATGCGTCTTTCACAGAGAAAAGTAACAACGGAAAATCGGCCTTTGAGCTTGGGATGGTAAAACCGCGCCAGACCGGACGCATGGTCGAGGCGAAGCCAGTCGAGCACCAGTTGGGGATCAAGTTTGCCGCCGGAGCGTTTGACGTACCAGCGTTCGGTATTGTCTGGGACATCGCCCATCCAGCCATCCCCGGAGTTGGCCGACGGGTAGGTGCCGTGATATCCAAGAAACGAATTCACCAACGGAAAATCGTCTGAAAATTGACGTTTTTCACCGGCCAGAAAAATATGGGCACAGGCCGACAGGCATAATCCCGAAACAATCGTCGTGAGTTTCCTTTTTTCGACCATTGCCGATATTTGCTCCATGGCGACGGCTCTTCCGCCCGGCATTTGACGCAAAACCAGCGTGTCCACTTGTGGATGTTTGTTGAGGGTAAGCCCAAATTCCCTTGCGTCGGGCACGGTGATCGGACCGGTCACTATCATCTGGTTTTCGACGATTTTAATCTCGAGCGCTTGACCAGATCCGCTGCCTGATATCCAAACGCTTAGCACCAATAAAATAAAGTTAATCCGCGTCATGGAAGTTACGCGTCCCCGGTTCGCCGCGTGCGCTTGGCCGCAATGGGCAGCAATATACCCGTTCCGATAGAAAAGACGCAATTGTATAGGCAGCTGAATTAGCCGGCCAGATCAGGCCACCAGGGTACCGAGGGATTGGTTTTCGGCGATCTGATCCCGTGCCAGTCTTTGCAGGTTCCCCGGCCAATGAACTGGAAGCAGCCCCCTGGCATTCTTGAAGTCAACTGCGGCGTAGGCGCCGCCTTCAAGTTTGCGCATCGCCCAGAAGCCATTGAAGGCCGAAACCTTGCCGAAAAATTCCGCCACTGCCAGGGTCACGCCGGGATGAAATTCGGTGCCATCATCGCCGGCAATGAAATCGGCCGCTTTATTGGCCTGAAGGAAGTCGTAATCGCATTGGTGCGCCTGTAATTCCAAATCGTCGCCGCACATGATGCCGCCGGGGGCCAGCAGGCGGTGGCATTCGGTGATGTCGAACAGGGTGTCGTCGTAAAAATGGCCGCCATCAACATAGATGAGTTGAAATCGTAACTCGCCCAGGAAGGGCAGGGCCTCGCGGCTGGTGGCCCGCATTCCGGTGACCGAAATATTGGGCCGGGCGGCGGCAAGCTTCGCATTGTGCCGGAATATCTCGTAGGCAACCTGGGATTCCAATGCGCCGCACACCTTATCCCGGTATTGCGCGGCGCCAGTATCACCCCAGGGATCAATGCAGAGGATCTCCGTTTCCGCGCCGTAAAGACGCTCGGCGGCGTCGGCCCAGGTCTGGAGCGAGGCGCCCATATAGGAGCCGATCTCCAGAATGCGTAGCGGCGCCGCCGTGTCTTTGAGTAAATCCACCGCCGCCGACATATAAACCTGGCGCGCTGGCGCATGGGCGCTCTGGATACCGCCTTCGCCGAACATGTGCGGCCGGGCGGCAAAATCCTCGCGCAATTTTTTGATTTCGGTGTTGCCCGGCTCAATTCGGAGCGCCCGCAAATGGGCATATTGGGCGTCGGCGATGCGGCCCATGGAGAAATTCGCGGTGGCAAGATTGGCCCAGTAATCCACGTTGCCCGGGCTAAGGAACAAAGCTCGTTCGAAATTGCGGACGGCGTCTTCCTTGCGCCCGTCGCCCAGGCACAAAAGCCCGTATCCGAAATGGGCGTCGTCTCGTTCGGGATGATCGGCCAGAAAAATTTTGTACAAGCGCTCGGCCTCGCCGAGATTGCCGCCTAGTTGCTGCTCGATGGCAGCGTTGAATATCTGCTCGCCACTTGGCATGGTCGCCCACCATATTTATTGCCAGAATTGCCGGTAGGGTAGGCCCGCAAATCTTAAAAAGCGCTTTACGCCATTTCCGGGAATTGGACAGGTACGGCCCGTTTGGGTAGTATACTGGCGAGCCCCTGTGCGGAAAATAAGGGGCCGGGGAAACTTTATGCAATGTCCGAAATGCCAAGGCGAAATTGCCGGGGACGCCCGCTTTTGCAGCGCCTGCGGTGAGCCGTTGAACGCCGACACCGAAACTGAAGCCGCGCCAATAGGCGGCGGTGAGCGGCGCCGGGTGACAGCCGTGTTCGCCGATGTGGTCGGCTCAACGCCGCTGGCGGAGCGGGTTGGCGAGGAAGTGCTCTACAATATCATGGCCGAAATTATCGCCGACATGTCTGCGGCGGTGACCGATCACGGCGGCACCATCGAAAAACTGACTGGCGATGGGCTGATGGCGTTGTTTGGCGCGCCCCTGGCGGTGGAGGATGCACCCTTGAACGCGTGCCGTGCCGGGCTCGATATTCTGGCCCGCATCGATGCCAAGGGCCGTGCTATCGAGGCCGAGCATGGCGAGCGCCCGGAAGTGCGTATCGGCGTCAATTCCGGCTATGCGGTTGTCGGCGCGCTGGGCGGCGCGTTGCAGCAAGAAGTGACGGCGCTTGGCGATTCGGTCAATGTAGCGGCGCGCCTGGAAGGGTTGGCGGCGCCCGGCACCATGGTCGTCGGCGAGGCAACGTACCAGCTGGTCGCCGATTTCGTGGTCGCCGAGTTCGCCGGCGAGCACGGCGTCAAGGGCAAGACGGAGGCCCAAAAAATCTGGCGCGTCGATGGCTTGGCGGCCGATACCAGCCGCTTCGATGCTGCCCTGAGGCGCGGCCTGACGCAATTGGTGGGCCGCCAGAACGAGCTGGATACGCTGCTCGATCTCGCCAAGACAACATCGGGCGGCGCGGCGCGTGTGGTCAATATCATCGGCGAGGCTGGGCTCGGCAAATCCCGGCTGGTGCATGAGTTGCGCGAGCGTGGCTCCGGCGAAGACGCCGTGTGGCTGCAGGGCAATTGTTCCGAAAGCGGCCACGGCACCCCGTTCCTGCCGTTTATCGATGTGGTGCGCTCGTCCTTCCGGATCGATGAAAAGGAAAGCGAAACAGCGCTGGAACGGCGCTTGAAGCGGGGCCTGGAACGGCTTGGGCTAGATGCCGAGGCAGAGGCGCCCTATTTGCTGAACCTCTTGGGCGTCAAAGTGGAAGGGGCCGAATTTACCAAGGAGCATTCGGAAATCGCCGGCATACGCACCCGCGATCTTTTGGCCCGGCTTTTGGAAGAGCGCTGCCGCATCTCGCCGGTGGTACTATATATCGAAGACCTGCACTGGATGGACGCCGCCTCGGAAGCCTTGTTGGTGCGGCTTGTGGGTGACGCCGGCGAGCGGCGATTGTTGACTATCTTCACCTACCGGCCCGGCTACACGCCGCCTTGGGACGAACAGTCCAATGTCACGACCATGGCGCTCAAGCCTTTGTCCGCCAATGCCACCGGCGAATTGCTGCGCGCCCGGCTGGGCACCGAGGATGTGCCGGCTGAATTGGCGCGACTGGTGACCGAAAAGGCGGAAGGTAATCCGCTATTTGCCGAAGAGATTGTCAATTATCTGTCCGAGCGGGGCGAGATTACCGAAACCGCCGCCGCCAATATGGCGCTGCCTGTATCCCTCGAAAACCTTTTGATGGCGCGCGTTGACCGGCTGGACGAGGCTCCCAAGAACTGGTTGCAGGTAGCCTCGGTGATCGGCCGCGGCTTCGATGCGGATATCGTTGGCGAGGTCGCCGGCGGCGATACCGGGTCGATCATCGCCGAGTTGGAACGGTTGGAGTTGATCCATGGCGGCGCCCGCGGCGATGGATATATCTTCAAGCACGCCCTGATCCAGGACGCGGTCTATGACAGCTTGCTTTCGGATAAACGCGCCGCTCTGCATGAGCGGGTCGCCGAGGTGATGGAGCAGAAGAACGAGCACCGCCTGGGCGAGATCGCCGAAACCCTGGCGCATCATTATGGCCAGACGACGCGCGCCGAAAAAGCGGTCCGCTATATGGCCGAGGCCGGCGAGAAAAGCCTGATGGTCTATTCCCTGGACGAAGCCTATTTACGGCTTCGCCAGGTGGTGGAACTGGTCGAGGAAGTGCCGGACGCCGCCGACGATGCGTTTTTCGTCGATGTATTATTAAATTTCGCGCGGGTTCTTTATTTTCGTATCGATATGGGCGGCATCGTCGAGTTGCTGGAACCCCATTTGCCGCGCGCCGAGGCCCTTGGCGATCCCCACCGCCTTTCGCGCCTACTGTTCGAAATCGGTTACGCCCATGTTTTTGCCGGAAATATGGATACCGGCTATCCACTATTGGATCGGGCCGACGCCATCGGCGTCGAAAGCGGCAACGAATTGATCACCGGCTATGTGGCCATGGGCAAGATGTGGGGGGAAATCTATTTCCGTGATCACGACGCCACAAGCAAGCGGATCGTCGTGGAATATTCCGAAAAAGCCGAGCGCATTGGCCGCGCTCTCAAGGACAATTGGCTGACCTCCAAGGCTCTCACCGGCCATTCGCTCTATCACACCAGCTACGGCCGCCCCAACGAAGCTAGGCGCTGGGCGCAAAAGTTATTCGAACTGACACGTGAAACCAACGACCCCCGGCCTCGGGCCATGGGTCTTTGGGCGCTTGCCATATTGGAAGCCACCCATTTTGCGCCGGAAGAGGCCGTGGAAAACGGCCGCGAAGGGGCCGGGCTGGCGCTCTGCGAAATGGACCGGGCGGTATGCGTGGTTGGCCGGGCGATGGGTTTGGCCCTCCTCGGCCAGAATGAGGAAGCCAATCAGGTGCTGACCGAAGCCCTCGATCTGGTGCTGTCCAGGGGAATGGCCCTTCTTACCGGGGTAATCGCGCCGTTTAGGGGGATCGCCATGATGGGTGTTGGCGACATGGCGGGCGGTGAAAAATGCATCATGGAGGGTATGGAGATGCAGCGCCGGCTAAAATCTCCGAATTCCATCGCCACCGCCGATCTTGTGCTGGGTGAGATATACACGCGCATGGCCCTCGGCATCGACACGCCGCCCCTGGGCGTGATCCTGCGCAACCTGCCTTATGTCCTAAAAACCGTCTCATTCGCGGCCGGGAAAGCGCGCAAACATCTTGGCGCGGCGTTGAAATATCACCGCAAGGTGGACGCCCCCAGCTTCATCGCCTGGGGGCTCTACGATCTGGCCTTGTTGGATAAAAAGAAAAAGCGCACTCACGAGGCCAAAGCCAAATTCGACGAAGCCCGGAGCCTCGCCCAATCGGTGGACCTGGATCCGCTCATCGACATGATCGACGCGGCGGCTGGATAGCAGCCGACCGGCCTCTATTACTTCCATTCACAATATATTCGCATCCCGGTTATTCCAGGTTCATACCGCCTCCTTAACTATAGATCGTAGGTGATTGCCGAGAGTGCTGTCGCCTGACGAATTCGGTATCGCATGTAGAATGCAGGATGAAGCTCGATGACAGACGATTATTCCAATCAAACTGACGAAAATAATGATTCTGGCGGCGCGCGGCAGGCCAAGGAGCCTATATCAAATATGGTGTTTGGGTTGGCCGTATTGGTTCTGGCGACGGTGATTCTTGGCGGCACCTATTTTTATATGGGAACGGGAGCCCAGGGCGGGCTCGGTACCGGTGCGGCCAATAGCCTCCGGATCGCAGCCGGATCCCTGGACCGATCCGGGAATAGGGCCCAGAAATCCATCATATTCGGATTTGACCTGCGCGGCAGCCCGGATGAAGACGCGCGTCAGTACTTGCCGTTTCTGGCTTATTTGGAGCGGGCCACGGGATTGTCGTTCCGGCTCCGGTTCACGCCCAGGGACGGCAATATCGTCGCCGATCTGGGCAGCGGCATTGTGCAATTGGCCGCCGTTGGATCGGTTAGCTATCTCAAGGCCGACCGCGCTCATGATGTCATCCCGCTGGCGCGCGGACTTAATAAGAGCAACCGGGCGGAATACCAGTCGGTAATCGTGGTGCACCCGGAAAGCCCAATTAACTCCCTGACCGAGTTGAAAGGCGCCCGTTTTGCCTTCGGCAGCAACTCCTCGACCCAAGGTTACGTCATTCCCTTGATGATACTGAAAGACAGCGGCATCACTCTTGGAAATTTCGCATCTGCCAAATTCACCGGCTCCCATCACAATTGCGCGCAGGCGGTGATCTCGAAAAACGCCGATGCTTGCGGCATGCAGGACACCATGGGTCAGGGTTTGGCCGCAAAACAGTTCGTCCGCATCATCCATACATCCAATTTTTTCCCCTCCAGCGGCATTATTGCCTCGGCTGAACTTCCGGCGGAAATTCGCGAAAAGGTGCGTGCGGCCCTCGTGGAATTTGAGCCAAAAGGAAAACACGCCGCTGGGCTTTACAAATGGGGCTCTACGGAAATGCCCAATGGTTTCGTTGCCGCCACGCCTGCCGACTATAAGGATATGGAACGCAGGATGCTGGCGCTGGATTTGCTGTAAACGGACGGCGAGGGGCGACAATCAATGTTTACAATATTTCAAAGAATTATCGCGCTCAACTGTGGCTTGGTGGTGGCGGTTGGCCTGATTTTGGCGCTTGTGGTCAAGGATTTCCTCGGTGAAAAATTTTCCGCGCAGCACCAAGATTATGGCCATTCCATCGCCATATCGCTAAGCGAGGTGATTACCAAAAGTATCATCGAACGCCGGGTGCTAGATACCGCGCAATCGTTGCGGCGCGTCGCGGCAGAATCCGACAATATTAGGTTCCTCGCCGTCACCGATTTCGATGGCAAGGTTTTTGCCCACTCGTTCGAAGGCGAAATACCGGATGGGCTAGCAACATTCATCAAGCAAAGCGCCCTGGATAAGAAAAATGTACTGGACCATATTTCTTCCGTCATCCCGGAAATATCCTATCACTCCCAGCCACTGATTTCCGGTGCCGCGGGCCGCTTGCATATTGGTGTCGATACGGCCGCCTCGGAGGCGGCGATATCCGACACCGGCCGTACCATATTGTTGATCACGCTGGTGGTCGGGCTGTTGGGTATTCTTGCGGCCATATATTTGAGCCGGCGCATTGCCCAGCCCCTGTCGCGAATGGCCGGCTTGATGGCTGGAATCTCCAGCGGTAGCCGTAACGACATCCCGGAAAATTTCGATCATGGCAACAGCTACGAGCTTGCGGCCCTCTATGAAACCTTTCGGAATATGCTTGGGAAACAAAAGGCCGCCGAAGAACAGGTGCTGCACCTGAACGAGGAATTGGAGACACGGGTTGCCGAGCGCACCTTGGAATTGGCTCAGGAAAAGCGCCGGGCTGAGAATTATTTGAACATAGCCGGAGCCGCCATATTGACGCTGAATGATCGCGGTGAAATCACCCTGATCAACAACAAGGGTTTGGCGTTGTTGGCGGAAACTGCCGGCGATACCGCTGGGCGTGATTGGTTCGAAAGTTATGTGTGCGTCGAAGACCGCAGCGAACAACGCAGCAGTTTCTTCAAGGCCATGCGAGACGGCGCGCCACTTCCGGGCTCGACAGAATATAGCGTCGTATCGAAAGATGGTGATGTACGTCTGGTTGCCTGGCACTATTCCCTGCTGACCGACGAAGACGGGCGCGCCTTTGGCCTCCTCGCATCGGGCGAGGATATAACTGATTTCCGCACCGCGGAGACAGAGATGCGCGCCGCCAAGGACGAGGCGGAACGGGCGAATATGGCCAAATCCGACTTCCTTTCAAATATGAGCCACGAATTGCGAACCCCCATGAACGCCATCCTCGGCTTCGCGCAGTTGCTGGATTTGGATGGCGTCCACCCCCTTACGGAAGATCAACAGACCAGCGTCGAGCATATTCTGAAAGGCGGACAGCATCTTCTCGGCCTGATCGATCAAATCCTTGATTTGGCCAAGATCGAAGCCGGAAAAATCAGCCTGTCCATTGAACGGGTCACGCCCGGCGATATCTTTTCCGAATGCCTCGATCTTGCCGGCGGCTTGGCGGAAAAGAACGGCATCAAGCTGGTCAACAATCTTTCCGGCAATGGGCGGCACGCAATCCGGGCTGACTACATGCGGTTCAAGCAGGTGCTTTTGAATTTGATTTCAAACGCCATCAAATATAACCGCGAAGAAGGCACCGTGGTTTTGCGTAACGAAGTTCGGCCCGACAATATGTTCCGGATCAGCGTCAACGACACCGGCTTCGGCATCCCTCAGGAATTGCAGGGTGAATTGTTCAAGCCATTCGCCCGCCTCAATTTTGAAAATAGTGCGATTGAGGGAACAGGAATCGGCTTGGCCCTCAGCAAGCATCTGATGGAGGCAATGAGCGGTCGTATCGGTTTCGATTCCAAGGTCGGCCAGGGCAGCTCCTTTTGGATTGAATTTCCCGTAGACGACAGCGTTGATTCAGAGACACAAGAGACCCGCGAGCTACCAGCGCACACTCTTGGACAGGATCCCGCCAGCAGCCAGGCACCCGCAGAGCTGTCATCGGCAGCGGGTCCGTTGGGGATTGTTTATGTGGAGGATAATCCGGCGAATATGCGCCTGATGGAACAGTTCATTTCCGGCATTAGCAATGTCAAATTGATCGGCGCCCACACGGCGGAATGGGGGCTCGAATTATCGCGGGAACGGAAGCCGGGCCTCATAATAATGGACATTAATTTGCCTGGTATGGATGGGTTTGCAGCTTTAAAAGTCCTTCAGGATGATCCGGCGACGAAGGATATTCCGGTGATTGCGCTATCCGCCGACGCCATGAAAAGCCAGGTGGAGCGGGGCAAAAGGGCGGGCTTCATCGATTATTTGACCAAACCGGTTGATTTGAAATTGTTGCGTAATACGATAGAAAGCATCCTTGGCCCACTGGAAAGCATGCCGCCAGCCACAGATGACAATGTAACCCGATTGCGGCCAACAAAACACGCCGGGTGATGGTGGTGCCAACTTAACCGCCGCGCGTTTCGATTACGAACCGCTCAAATATTTCGCAAAACGGGCGCCGAGGCAGGCGGCGTAGGTGATGCCTGCGGTCGCCTTGTCCGTGGTGCCGGCGGCGGCGCTTAATGCTGCGTCATATTCAGCGCGGCAGGGGGTGTCTTCGGGTTTCAGCCCGGCAGCCGAGATAGCGGCCTCGAACGCTTCCAGCGCTTGTTCCAGATTGGCAAATTTGCTGTCCGAAACGTCTACGCCGGGCGGCGTTGATTGCAATTTGACGACCAGCACATATTGCAGCTTCTTGGCGGCGTCGACCACTTCGCCATTGCTGCCCTCGGCCATGCCGATGGTGGTTTTCAAAACCGCCAGCGCGCCGCTGCACTGATCTTTGATACTCAACTGCTCATCGGTCATGGATATCGCCTTCTTAATCGCCCGGCTCAGCAACAATATGCCGCCGAAGGGTCATATTGCAATCGGCGCCCTGTTAAACTATGTGTTGTCCCGCTGGGCGCTTCACAAGGATTTAATCGCATGCGACGACAGAGTTTTTATCATCGGATAAATTAGCCCCAAAAGGCGCTTGTTTGTAATGGCAAGGGTGTTCTCTTTTGGGAGCGCCCTTTTTGTTTGCGCAAATTGCCGCCATTGCCAAAGCCGGTGCGGCGGTTGAGGATAAGACCATGACGGCGAATATTTTTATCGATGGCGAAGCCGGTACCACCGGCCTGCAAATCCTGGATCGGCTTGGGGGCCGCGCCGATATCGTATTCACCCATCTCGGCGATGATCGGCGGAAAGACGTAAATGCCCGCCGGGACGCGCTCAATGGCGCCGATATTTCGATCCTTTGCCTGCCCGACGATGCGGCCCGCGATGCCGTGGCTTTGGTCGAAAACAGCGCCGCCCGCATTATCGATGCGTCCACCGCGCACCGGACGGCGGACGGCTGGGTCTATGGTTTCCCGGAATATAGCGAAAGCCAGGGGGCGTTGATTAAATCCGCGGCGCGCGTCACCAACCCCGGCTGCTATGCCATCTCCTCGATCGCGATCCTGCATCCGCTGGTGGCCGCCGGGCTGCTGCCCGCCGAATACCCGGTCACCATCAACGCCGTGTCGGGCTATTCCGGCGGCGGCAAGTCGCTGATCGCGGCGTTCGAGGATGACACCAGCGCGATCCATACGGACAGCAACTATTTCCTCTATGGCCTCGGGTTGGAGCACAAACATACCGAAGAAATCCGCGCCCTCGGCGGCCTTTCAAACCGGCCCTTGTTCATGCCGTCCGTGGGCCGTTATGCGCAAGGCATGATTACCTCGGTGCCGTTACAGCTTTGGTCGCTGCCGGGATCGCCGAAGCCGGCTGATATCCACGCCGCGCTCGCCGATCACTATCAGGGCGGCACGGTAAGCGTGGCGTCCCTGGCCGAGGCGGAAGCCGTCAACGCGCATCTTGATCCGGAAGCGCTCAATGGCACCGACGAGATGATCCTTTACGTGTTCGCCAACGAGGCCCGCGGCCAGGTGGTGGTCTCGGCGCTGCTCGACAATCTCGGCAAGGGTGCGGCGGGTCAGGCGGTACAGAATTTGGACTTAATGCTGCAAAATATTTAGGGAGGATACAAAATGGAAGGCAAGATCGGACTGGAAGAGCATTGGGCGATCCCCGACACGCTTGGGGATTCGGAACAGCTGGTGGGCACTTCTACCGGCTGGGACAATGTGCGCCGCCGGCTCCTGGATATCCAGGACGAGCGCTTGCGCGAAATGGACACCCACGGCATTGAGCTGACGATACTATCGCTCAATGCGCCGGCTGTGCAGGCTATTCTGGACCCGGCGGAGGCGGTTGAAACCGCCCGCAAAGCCAACGACATCCTGGCCGAGGAAGTGGCCAAGCGCCCGGACCGGTTCCGTAGTTTCGCTGCGCTCCCGATGCAGGACGTCGACGCCGCCATCACCGAATTGCAACGCTGCGTGAACGATCTGGGATTTGTCGGTGCCCTTGTTAACGGTTTCACCCAAAAAGACGTGGCCGACAGCGCTGTCTATTTTGATATTCCCGAATACCGGCCCTTCTGGGCGGCGGTTGAAGAATTGGGTGTCCCGTTCTATCTGCACCCCCGCACCCAGATACCGGCGCGCATGCAGCCCTATGAAGGCCATCCCTGGCTGATCAGCGCGTCCTGGGGCTTTGCCCGCGAAACCTCGATCCACGCCTTGCGCCTGATCGGCTCCGGGCTATTCGATGCGCATCCCAATTTGCAAATCATCATGGGGCATCTCGGCGAGCGCATTCCCTACGACATGTGGCGGATCGACCATCGGATTCGCAAAATTCCCAACGGCTTTCCCTGCAAAAAGGAAATGGGCGATTACCTGCGTGAAAACTTCCACTTCACCACCGCCGGTAATTTTAACGATCCAACCCTCGAATGCTGCATAGCCGAAATGGGAATCGACCGTGTCATGTTCTCGGTTGATTACCCGTTCGAAGACACCATCGACGCGGCAAGTTGGTTCGACAGCAACGGCCTTTCCGACGCCGACCGTCTTCAGATCGGCCGCCAGAATGCCATCGATCTTTTTAAGCTAGACTTAAGTTAGGAGGCTGCCATGGCCGACATATCCCTGGACGGCAAGGCGGCAATCGTAACCGGCAGCGGCTCCGGGCTTGGCCGGGTGATGGCGCTCGCACTGGCCGGGGCGGGGGCCAATGTGCTGGTCGCCGACAAACGCGATTTAGGCATTGAGGGCACCATGGAAGCGGCTGGCGATTTGCGGGCGCGGCTGGCCGGTTGCGTTGCCGATGTAAGCACCGATGAAGGCCGTGCCCATATCGTAGCAAGTTGCCTCGACGCCTTTGGGCGCATCGATGCCTTGATCAACAATGCTGGCATCGGCTTGGACGCCATCCGGGGCGACCACGCGGTCAATCCGATCCTGCCCTGGGAGCCGACGCCGGAGCATTTGCACACTTTCTTCGCCGTCCATGCCATCGCGCCTTTGCGTCTGGCGGCATCGGTATTGCCCACCATGCGCGAGCAAGGCACGGGCCGCATCATCACCGTCACCACCAGCCTGACCACCATGACCCACAAGAGCTTGATCGCATATGGCGCCCCCAAGGCGGCTTCCGAAGCCTACACGGCCGGGCTTGCCATGGAATTGGCGCAAGAAGACGAAGACAGCGGCATCACCGTGAATGTCCTGGTGCCCGGTGGCCCCGCCGACACGCCCCTGATCCCCGACCACCCCGGCCTCGACCGGGCGACCCTGATCCAGCCGAAAGTGATGGCCGCGCCGGTAGTCTGGCTGGTCTCGGACCTCTCGGCGGGCGTGACGGCGCGCCGCTTCATCGGCAATGACTGGGATCCGGCAGCGCCTTTGGAAGAAGCCATTGCCAGCGCCGGCGCGCCAATTGGCTGGAACGGTTGAGGTGCGGCGCCGGGCGGACTGCAAACCCGCCCCTACAAAAGAATAGGTTTCTAATTCGGTGGATTGCCCGTTCCAAGATACCGTCAATGCGGCAAGCTGGTTCGATAGCAATGGCCTCTCGGACGCCGACCGCGCCCAAATCGGCCCCAGATTGCTATCGATCTCTTTGACTGGACCTAAGTTAGGAGGAATTCATGGCCAGCATATCTCTGGACGGTAAAGCTGCCATCGTTACTGGAAGCGGCTCGGGCCTCGGTCAGGTGATGGCCTTGGCGCTGGCCGCAGCAGGGGCGGGCGTGCTGGTCGCCGACAAGCGCCAGGGCGCCATCGACGCTACCCTGGGACAAGCCGGTGATGACGCGGCCCGCCTTACCGGATGCGTCGCCGACGTCGCCACCGAAGATGGCCGCGCGGCGATCACCAAAGCCTGCTTGGATAGCTTTGGGCGCATAGATGCACTGATTAACAATGCCGGCATCGGCCAGGACACCATCCGGGGCGACTACGCCACCAGCCCGATCCCGCCTTGGGAGCCGGCGCCGGAGCATCTGCATAACTTCTTTGCGGTCCATACCATCGCGCCGTTGCGCCTGGCGGCATCGGTGCTTCCCACTATGCGCGAACAAGGCACGGGCCGCATCATCACCGTCACCACCAGCCTGACCACCATGACCCGGAACAACATGACCGCCTATGGCGGCGCCAAGGCGGCTTCCGAAGCCTACATGGCCGGCCTCGCCATGGAATTGGCACAAGAAGACGAAGACAGCGGCATCACGGTGAACATCCTGGTGCCCGGCGGCGCCGCCGATACGCCCATGGTCCCCGACCGCCCCGGCCTCGACAGGGCAACACTGACGCAACCAATTGTCATGGCCGCGCCGGTTATCTGGCTGGTCTCAGATTTATCGGCGGGCGTCTCCGCGCGCCGTTTCATCGGCAAAGACTGGGACCCGGCAGCGCCTTTGGAAGAGGCCATAACCTCAGCCGGCGCGCCGATTGGGTGGAACGGTTAGGGGGGGACGGGTTTGAAACCCGCCCCTACGCCAGGGACGGCGTTCGATCCCAAATTAATCGTAGACTGGAGAGCTCATTTCGTGCCGAAGAAGTCCGCCAATTTCGCCACCGCCGCGTCCAGCAGCGCATCTTCCTTGCAATAGCAAAAGCGGATGAAATGGTTGACGCCTGAATCGCTGCCGCCCTGGTAGAAGGCGGAGAACGGCACGGCGGCGACGCCGGCTTCTGTCGTGATGTGCTTGCAGAATGCCGCATCGTCGCCGTTGAAGCCTGTGCGATTGGCGATGGCTTGGAAATCAGCGGTCAGGAAATAGGTGCCCTCGGACGGCATGATCTCGAAGCCGATGTCCGCGAGCCCGTTCGCCAATCGGTCGCGTTTGGCTTCCATATCCGATCCCAGCGACGCGAAATAGGCGTCCTCCTTGCCAAGCCCATAGGCGACGGCGGCCTGTAAATTGGGCGGCGTGGTGAATGTCAGGAACTGGTGCGCCTTGGCCGCTGCGCCGATCAGTGCCGCCGGGCCGGTGGTATAGCCCACCTTCCATCCGGTCATGGAAAAGGTCTTGCCGGCCGAGCCGATGCGAAGGCATCGCTCGGCCATACCCGGCAGGGTCATCAGCGGAATATGGCGGCGCCCGTCATAGACCATATGCTCGTATACCTCGTCGCAGATGGCGTAGGCGTCGTACTTCTCCAAAAGCCCGGCGATAAAGGCTAGCTCTTCTTCGTGGAACACTTTGGAGGCCGGATTCATGGGCGAGTTGATCATGATCAGCTTGGTCTTATGGGAAAACGCCGCCGCCAGTTCGTCCAAGGGCAATTTCCAGTCGGGCGGCGCCACGCGCACCAGCTTTGGTATCGCCCCGGCGCGCCGCAATATGGGCAGATAGCAATCGTAGGTTGGCTCGATCGCCACCACCTCATCGCCGGGCTCGATCAGGCCAAACAGGCAGGCGGCGATGGCTTCGGTGGCCCCCGACGTGACCATCACCTGGGATTGCCAGTCCACGTTCAGATCATAGAAGCGTTTGTTGTGGGCGGCGACGGCCTGGCGCAACGCAGGGATACCCATCATCGGCGGATACTGGTTGGGGCCGTCCATTGAAGTGTCGGCGGCAATTCGGCGAATGTCTTCAGGCCCATCCCGGTCGGGAAAGCCCTGGCCCAGATTAATGGCCCCATGTTCGCTCGCCAGCGCCGACATCACCGTGAAAATGGTGGTACCGTATTCGGAAAGGATCGGATTAAAGGGTTTCATTCCGCGCCCCCAGGTACCAATCCAGAATCTCGGCGCCGGTCATGAAGACGACACCTGGCTTTTTCGAAAGCGCTTCGAATATTTTTCGGAAATATTTGATCCGGTGCGGCACGCCATGGATGTAGGGGTGCACGGCGATGGACATGACGCGCACATTGTCGGCGCCTTCGTCCCAAATGGCGTCCACATAATCCATGGTTCGGTCATAGAGGACCGACGAGACGTGGGTCTGTGACAGCATAATGGGAATATCGTTCAATTCGGTGGTGTAGGGGATCGAATAAAGCGGGCCGCTGTCGGTGTTAATTTCGCACGGTTGATCATCCAAAATCCAGTCGGCGGTATATTCAAAACCGGCCTCGACCAGATATTCCGGCGTGTTTTCAGTCTGGGTGAGCCCCGGTCCCATCCAGCCGCGCGGTTTGTATCCGCAAAACGCCGCTAGGTGTTCCGAAGTCCTGATCACCGCATCCCGCTCATCGTCAAGATCGAACATCGGTTTTTGCACATAGCTATGGCCCATGAATTCCCAGCCCGCCTCCAGCGCCGCCTCGGAGACCCTTGGGTAGCGGTCGACCACCGTTGCGTTCATGGAGACTGTGGGCGTCACCCCAAATTCGGCCAACACCTCCATCATCCGCCAGACGCCGATGCGCATGCCGTATTCGTACCAGCACCAGTTGGGAATGTCGGGCACATGCTGGCCCTCGCCGGGCGGTGTCAGGATGCGGCGCGGCAAGGGCTCGGTGGGTATCCATTCCTCCAGATTGACCACGGGCCAGACGATCACCCGTCCGCCGTCCGGCAATGTCAGGGGTTTGCGATCAACAATCGCCGAATAGGGAATACGGTCGTAGATATCCATGCTTGCTCCGATCTCGATGCAGTGGCGGGGAGGCTATTTAAACGCTTCGCCCGGCGGCGGGCAATAGAGCGAATTCTGGCCGGTCGGATCGGCATGGGGTGGGATTCAGGTTAATCAAATTCCGCCGCATGGTGCGGGCAGAGCCAGAAATAATGGCCTTCGGGGGTAAGAATGCGGACCAGCGATTGATAGTGGCGTTTCGGGTCTTCCTCCTCCAGCCAGGCTTGCAGCTTCCTCATGTCCGCACCTTCCATCCGGGTTTCCTTACCACGCCCGCCGAGGTCGGGATCAGCGTCAATATTTATTTCCGGAAACTTGGCGGCGATTTTATCCATCATTTGTAGATCGAACTTCAAATCCTTGGCCATCACTTCGTCGTTCAAACCAATTCCCGGCGCTACAAACGGCGCAACAAATTTCAAGACTTTGAAAGTACCGCGCAAATAGGGCGCCGCCGCCTGCATCCATTCGGCGGATATATCGATGCCATAGGGCTTTTCCTCGGGCAAGGTATGCTGCTCACCCGGATATTCGCAGCAGAGATGCATTTGCATTTTCTTACCAACGACCGCGCGACGGGTTTTCCCGGACGCCACCGGGCGCATGACGATCAATCCCGGCGCTTCGCTTTTGATCTTGGAGCGTTCCCGCTGCAAGGCGATTTCCTGATCGTGCCCGTATTCTTCGTGAAAATTTTTAAAACCATCCGCCAATTCAGCGATGAGGTCGTTAGAATTTGGGTCCGGGCTTACATACCAGCCCAAAAGCAGTTCCCCGATTTTCACATCCTGGCCCGATTCCGGGCACTGGATATTGCCATCGCTGAGGCGCATTTCCAAATGTTTCAGATTGAACTCGTGAGGACAGGGAACGCCATCGTGGCCGGGGCAGGGGATCAATTTTTCCGGCTCCAACCCTTCATAGCGGTTATGGGTCAGTTCGAGCCCGCCTTTCAACAAATTGAAGAAATCTCCCGGCGCCGCGCCGCGCACCGTGAGGCGGATTTCGCGGGCATGCGCGTCGGCCTCCACCAGGCCCAAATGCGTCTCGTCCTTTTGCTGGAACAGCGCCCCGCGCCGCCAGTGTAGAACCATGGTAAACCGGTTGGCACGGGCAATAAACCAAGTGGGGATGCCGGGCGGTAGAGTTGAAAATCGATAGCGGATTGCCAGTTCGCGGCAATCCGGTTCGTCCGATTTTGCCGACCATTTTTCCCGATATTCTTCCGGCGGATCGAATTGCAGCCGTTCGACCACTAGGGATTCATCGTCGCTGCCGGCAATGCGATAGGACAGATCGAATTTTTCCATGAGCCGCAGGAAATGGCGGCGCATGGACTGATCGTACTCGGCCCAATATTCCTGAGCGAGCTTGCGGGTAAAGATGCCACGATTTTCGGCGACCTCCTCACTGTCCAGAACCTTGGCGATTTCCTGGGACAACCATTGGGGTTTCAGGATCACCAAATCCCTCAATTCGTCGTCATCACCGTAATAAAGGATATCCCCAAGTTCATCGAGGGCGCCGAGAACGAAGCCATGCCGATCCTCGGGGACGCCGCAATCGTCCATGAGTTGCCGGAGGAATGCCGGCGGTGCATGCAAATCGTCCAGCGCCCGGATCGCATCGGCCGCGTCCATCCAATTTTTCGGCCAATCCTCTCCCATCAAAGGCAATTCCGCCGTCTGTTTGGCGAGCGCAGATTTGAATTCGGCAATTCCGTCGCCGCGTTGATTATTGACGGCGAAATTACCGATAATATTGGGATAACTCTCCTGCAATTCGACCAGAGGAATATCGGGTACGTTTTGGTCCGCATGAGTAGCGACCATCAGAATTGGGGAATCCGGCGCTTTCGCCTGTATGGTTTCCAGCCAGTATTGGACGCGGCTGTCCTCGAACCCCTGGCGCGCGTTCCAGACCAAAACGAATAATGAGCGGTTGGTCAGGTAGAACTGATGGGTGGCATGATAAATGTCCTGGCCGCCAAAATCCCAGGCGCGCAGAGTCATGACCGCGTCTTCCGTGGGGTGGTCCAGGTGCACGTCCCGGATTTCCAGCCCGTGTGTCTGGTCTTCTTTTGGGTCGAATTTTTCACCCTTCATAAGATTGCGCAATAGGGACGTCTTACCCACCGCGCCTTGCCCCACCACCACCAACTTGGAAGTCCATAGCCGTTCGGTGGCAGCCTCCCGGTCGGTGAAAAATGCGCGGATGGCGTCCATGCCCTGGCGGGTTACCTCCGGCGGCGGCGTGGTGATGTTGGTCTCGTCCAAATTTATGTATTCTAGCGATGTCAGTGCGCCAAATTCAGGCGGCAGAGCGGTGATCCCCGTTCTGCTAACATCAAGGTCTAGCAGGGATGTCAGAGCGCCGATCTCGGGCGGCAGGGCAGTGATCTTAGTTCTGCTCAGATCTAGCGTTTGCAAGGATGTCAGATCACCGATCTTGGGCGGCAGGGCGGTGATCGCCGAATGCTCCAGATAAAGGTCTTGCAGCGATGTCAGGGTGAAGGTTTCGGGCTGCAGCCGTCTTATCGCTGTTCCCTCCAGATCAAGATAAATAAGAGCCGTCAGGCCGCCGATCTCGGGCGGAAGGGCGGTGATAGGCGTATCGATCAGATGAAGCTCTTGCAGCAATGTCAGAGCGCCGATCTCGGAAGGCAGGGCGGTGATCTTCGTGCCGCTCAAGATTAGCGTTTGCAGCGACTTTAGGGCGTCAATTTCGGGCGGCAGGGCGGTGAGCCCAGTTCGCCTAAGATTAAGTTCTTGCAGCGATGTCAGAGCGCCGATTTCGGGCGGCAGTTCGGTGATCTTTGTCTCACTCAGATCAAGCTCCAGCAGCAAAGTCAGGGCGCCGATCTCGGGCGGGAGTTCTGTAATATCTTCGCCCGACAGATCGAGTACTTCGGCACCAGAAATTGCTGCATTCTCGATTTTATATTTCAGTTCTTCCGGGGTCATGCGGACCGCTCCGTCTTTCCGACCGTTTCACGTGCTGCTATTGCCCCTGATACCACAAACCCGCGTGTACGCCCAAGCAGTTCCGCCTCCCAATCCTGGCCCGATTTCAGCCCCTTAATTGGGCATCTGCCCATATAATCGGCAGTTTCAAATCGGCGGGTTGGTGGCGCTGCAAATACCAACTGCTAACCCCTTATAAACAAACGCCTATTTCCCGCCCCCAATTGGCACGGGATGTGCGATGGGAGGGGGAGAGTAACGCCAGCGATGGGCCTTGGCCGGGGCGCTGTAACATGCTCTAGATGGGCCGAGGGAAAAACCGAAAGTACATGTCATGAAAAAAATCGAAGCCATCATCAAGCCGTTCAAGCTCGATGAGATCAAAGAAGCGCTGCAGGATGTGGGCCTACAGGGCATCACCGTTCTGGAAGCCAAGGGGTTCGGCCGCCAAAAGGGCCACACGGAGCTCTACCGGGGCGCCGAATATGTGGTCGATTTTCTGCCCAAGGTGAAGATCGAGCTGGTGATCGACGATTCCCTGCTGGATGCCGCCGTCGAAGCCATTCAAAAGGCCGCCTATACCGGGCGCATCGGTGACGGCAAGATCTTTATCAGCACCGTCGACGAAGCGATCCGCATCCGCACCGGCGAAAAGGGCGTCGAGGCCATCTAAGCGTCTTGCCCATCTTCCGGACTTGCAGTGCCACCGCTTCAACCTTTAAATAACGCCAAATTCGAATTCAGACAGATTTCAGCCAGATTAGATCGAAAGGGAGACCATTATGTCGTTGAATTGCAAAACACCCGAGGACGTGGCCAAGGCCATTGCCGAAAATGACGTGCGGCACGTAGACCTTCGCTTCACCGACCCGCGCGGCAAATGGCAGCACCTGACCCAGGTGCCCGAAACCATCGACGAGGACGCCTATGTCGACGGCATCTTTTTTGACGGCTCTTCGATCGCCGGCTGGAAGGCGATCAACGAAAGCGACATGGCGCTGATCCCCGATCCGTCGACCGCCGTCATGGACCCGTTCACCCAGCAGCCGACTATGATCATCACTTGCGATGTGCACGATCCCATCACCGGCGAGCAATATAGCCGCGATCCGCGCTCCACCGCCAAGCGCGCCGAAGCCTATTTGAAGGGTACCGGCGTCGGCGACACCGCGTTCTTCGGCCCCGAGCCGGAATTCTTCGTCTTCGATGATGTCCGCTACGATGTGTCGATGGATCATACCTTCTACAAGATCGATCACGAAGAAGGCCCCTATAACACCGGCGCCGATTTTGCCGACGGCAATATCGGTCACCGCCCGCCGGTCAAGGGTGGCTATTTCCCGGTGCCGCCGGTGGATAGTATGCATGATCTGCGATCCGAGATGGTGACCACCCTCGAAGACATGGGCGTCACCATGGAAAAGCATCACCACGAAGTCGCCCCCAGCCAGAACGAACTGGGCGTCAAGTTCGACACCCTGGTGAGCTGCGCCGACAATCTGCAGGCCTATAAATACGTGGTCCATATGGTCAGCCACATCTATGGCAAGACCGCGACCTTCATGCCCAAACCGGTGGTCGACGACAATGGCTCCGGCATGCATGTGCATCAATCCATCTGGAAGGACGGCACGCCCACCTTCGCCGGGTCCGGCTATGCGGATCTGTCGGAAACGGCCTTGCATTACATCGGCGGCATCATCAAGCACGCCAAGGCCATCAACGCGTTCTCCAACCCGACCACCAACTCCTACAAGCGTCTGATCCCCGGCTTCGAAGCGCCGGTGCTGCTCGCCTATTCGGCGCGCAACCGCTCCGCCAGTTGCCGCATTCCCTATTCGGCGAGCCCAGCCGGCAAGCGCGTCGAAGTGCGCTTTCCGGACGCCACCGCCAACGCGTATCTGGCGTTTGCGGCGATGCTGATGGCCGGCCTTGACGGTATCCAGAACAAGCTCGATCCGGGCGACGCCATGGACAAGGATTTGTACGACCTGCCGCCGGAAGAGCTGGCTGGCGTGCCGACGGTCTGCGGATCTTTACGCGAAGCCTTGGAATGTTTGGGCGATGATCGGGATTTCCTGAAATCTGGCGATGTCTTCTCCGACGATCTGATCGACGGCTATGTGAATCTGCGCATGGAAGAAGTTTACGCCATGGAGCACACACCGCATCCTGTCGAATTTGCGATGTATTACTCTTCATAAACAGGCCCAGCCTGGTAAATCAGCCCAGCCCGTTCCGGCTGGGCTGATTTTTTTGTGATCGCCCCTGATTTCGATAGCTGTACGCCGCGCTTCCATTTACAATACGGCCCGGAAGCGTGAGAGGACCTTTCTCGTTGGCTGAAATTCGTGAAGTTCAGGCTTATGGCCGCGCCGCCGGTTATACCAGCCCCGGCGATCCCCGCTCCGGCGGCGGCGATGGTGCTCAGCCGAAGCCCAAATCCCGGGAATCCCGCCAGATACGCGATACCGCCCGAGTGCTCGGCATTCCGGCGGCGGAATTCACCCCCCGAGTGCAGGACGCGGTGGCCCTGATCCTCAACGAAATGGACCTGGTGCGCTTCGAGTTGGAAGTCTGCCACAACCACGAAAAACATATTCTCGATCTCGCTGACAGACACGCTTACCTTCCGACCCTCAACCGGCGCGCCTTCGAGCGGGAATTGTCGCGGGCCACGGTACAGGTGGAACGCTCTGGCGAAGCCGGCTGGCTGATTACTGTGGTGGCCGCCGGTATGGAGCTGGTGCGCCGTGCATCGGGGCTCAAAGCGGTCGAGTTTATCGAAGCCAAATTGGCCGAACTGGCCATCGCTGCTATCCCGGCCACCACCCCTATTGGCGCCATCGGCATTGCCGAATTCGGGGTTCTGCTGGTCGAAGCCGACCGGGCCCTGGCCGAAGAAACCGCCGCCAAAATTGCCGCCCGCTTCGAAGCTGTCGCCATCGAATTCGAAGGCCAGCCGTTCACTATCATCGCCCATTGGGGCGTCGCCGAGATCGGCCCGGCCGCCTTGCCGGACGCTGTCCGCCACGCCGCCGACGCCGATCAGCGCGCCCGCGCTGGTGATCCCAACGCTGGAAGCCCGGCCCCCGCTGCAGGCGAAGCGGCGAAATCCGCTTAAGTAGAGTACCCGTCCATCCCTTTATTCCCAGCCAAATGAGCCCGGAGCTCCTCTGAATATGCCAGCCGACCAGACAACCGCCAATTGGAATGATCGTTCGACCCAATGGGTCAAGGCCGCGCCCGAGGGGACATCCAAGAACGATGCCCCGAACCAGACCTTGATCGCCTTTGCCGGTATCAGGCAAGGCGATCATGTGCTCGATATGGCGTCGGGCACCGGCGAGCCGGCGATCTCGATCGCCCTTCTGGTCGGGCCGGAGGGCTCGGTCACCGCCACCGATGCGACCGCCGCTATGCTGGAAGCGGCGGAAAAGCGGGCCGCCAATCTGGGCCTTAAGAATATTTCTTTCCTGCACTGCCCGATGGAGGAAATTGATTTCGAAGAAAACCGCTTCGATGCCGCCACCTGCCGTTTTGGCATGATGCATGCGCGCGACCCCCTGGCCGGATTGCGCCGCACGCACCATGCCTTGAAGCCGGGTGGCCGGGCCGCCTTTATGGTGCACGGAGCGGCGGAATTGAACAATCTCTGGTCAACGGTGCACACGGTTGTGGCGGAATATTTTGGGCACGATAACGCCGCCAGTTTCGCCCGCCACTATAAATACAGCCTCGAAGGCGAGCCCAGCGCCGTCTTCACCGAGGCCGGTTTCACCGATGTAGAGGAAACCTTGACCGTCACCGAAATGCGCTATCCGGCGGGCGAAGCGTTTTGGCGGGGCCCGTTGACGCGCGGCTTCTCCGAAGATGTCGCGGCCTTGGACGCCGCCGGCTCGGCCGAGTTGGAGCGTATATTAACGGATGCCTTCGCCGTATTTCTGGATGGCGAAGGATACGTGCTGCAATCGTCGAACCGAACCACGCGCGGCACCAAATAGCCGGAGCGTATCTGCCAGCGATGCCGGTCCTCCCCGCCCAGCCCAGCTTCACAGCCCCGCTTTTATATTTCGCTTACGGCTCCAACATGGACCCCATTCAAATGCGCCGCCGCTGCCCCTCGGCGCGCTTTGTCGCCATCGCCAGCCTGGCCGAGCACAAGCTGGCCTTTTCCCGCCGGTCGATGCGCCGGCGCTCGGGCGTCGCCGACGTGGTACCGGTGCCCGGCGCGGAAGTTTGGGGCATCGTCTATCGATTATTGAGCGCCCGCGATATCGAAATATTGGACGCCGCCGAGGGGTTCCGTCCTGCCCGGAAGCGTGCACAGGGGTATATTCGGGAGGTGCGGCTGGTGAGCTTGGGCGGCGCTGGCACGCCGGCGTCGGTGAACATCTACATCGCCCAGCGGCAAAAATCCCCACCGCCGCCGACCGCCGCCTACATCGCGCATATGACGCGCGGTGCCGAGCATTGGGGGCTGCCGGCGGGGTATCATGGGATGCTTGTGGGGATTGCGCGGGAAGGGTAGGACCTAGGGGCGGGTTTCAAACCCACCCTTGGCGCGGCGGTGTGGGGGTGCTCCGATTATAGAACGGTGCCGAGACGGACGCCGGTCTGGCCGACCCGGCCATCCCCAGACCGGCTGGGCACGTGCGCCCTATTCTGTCCTGATTTCGGCGCGCAGCCATTCGCAGAGGCTGGCGGCCACGTTGCGCTCGCCGTCTTCACCCGAAGTCTGCAGATCGCCCAGCTTGCGGGCCAGGGTAACCAGGATTTGCTCGTAATGCTCAACGGTGCGGGTTTCCACCAATAAATCGGTGGTCAGCTTGTGGACTTTGGTTGCGAGCTGCTCCCGCGATTGTTCCTCCGCATCGCCCTTCAGCAATTTCGATGTGTTGTCGCGGATGATGCGGACACGGTCGATAATTTCGGATTCGCAAAGGCTGATAGCGGGGGCAATGGATTTCACTTCCTCGAAATCGACCATGCCTTCAAAGGTCGAAATGTTGGAGGCTCGCAATTGTTCGTTCAGCTCCGAGCGCTTTATACCCAGCAACTTCGAAGCCCTGGAAACGCTGATCATATTTTCCATGGCGTTCTCTCCCTATCCGTTGCCCAGGCCCATATCAATATAACCCGAAGGGCACACATCGGCGCAAATATAACAACCGACGCATTTCATATAATCGGTGTCCACATAGCGGCCCATGGCGCGATTGTCCTTGGCTACTCGGAATATGGCGTCCTGCGGGCAATAGATGAGACAATTGTCGCATTCAAAACACATGCCGCAACTCATGCAACGCTCGGCTTCGTCGATGGCCTGTTGCTCTGCGAGCCCGGTAAAACGCTCCTTGAAATTGCCAAGTACGTTTTTGTCCGTGATCTGGCTTTCGCCGCGTCGGTGCATGGGCGTGTGGTTATAGTAGCCGAGGTAAAAGTCCTCCGCCGGAATGATCTCGACGGCGGATCTGTCTTCGTAGTTGTGAACAGCGAAATCACCGCTGTCGGTGCCATAGGTCGGCTCGCCGTCATAGTCCGCCGGGTCCAATTCGTGGTCCCGCAATTCGCCGAGCAGGCTGAAATGATGGACGTCCACCTTCGGGCGCTTCTTTGGATCTTCGCCTCGTAAATACCGATCAATGCCTTCGACCGCGATCGAGGCATGACCGATGGCTGTAGTCAGCAGATGCGGCGAGATGACATCGCCGCCGACAAAATGGCCGGGCTTTCCCGGCACCTGATAGACGCTGTCGGCGTCCATCAGCCCGTGGCCGTTATCAAACTCTTCCAGCCCGGTAAAGTCGCCGGCCTGGCCCGTGGCGCCGACGATCAACGCGCATTCGATATCGAATTCCTCGTCCTCTTTAAGCACCATTTCGCCGGACGACCAGTCCACCGGAACAACGCGTAATGCGGTCGCCCGCCCGTCCGCGTCCCGGATCACTTCCTTGGGCGCCAGGCTTTCGTGAATTTCGACGCCTTCGGCGATGATTGAAGTCAGTTCGTGTTCGGTGGCCGGCGCCTTCGAAATGGGGCGCCGGTAGACCACCCAGACATCGGCGCCCTGGCGCCTGGCTGCCTCGGCCACGTCGTGAACCGTGTGGCCCAAAATGACGTTGTCGGGCCGGTCTTTGTCGTGTTGCTGAGTAATATGGCCGATGCGCCGGGCAACGGCGGCCACGTCCATGGCGGTATCGCCGGCGCCGATCACCAGAACCCTTCCGTCCAGATGCTGCAAGCGGTCCTCGTTGAAAGCGCGCAAAAATGACATGCCGTCGACGCAGTTCGGCGCCTCGGCGCCGGGAATGGGCAGCGGCTTGCCGGTTTGCGCGCCGATCGCCCAAAAAATGGCGTCGTATTCCCGTTCCAGCTCGGCAACGCTGACATCAGTGCCGACGCGGCAGCCCAACCGCACATCAACGCCCATTTCGATAATGCGCTTTATTTCGCCGTCCAGGACATCGCGCGGCGTCCGGTAGCTGGGAATGCCGAAGCGCATCATGCCGCCAAGCGCGTTATAGCTTTCGAAGATGGTGCAGCCATGGCCAAGGAGGCGCAGGAAATAGGCGGCGGCCAGACCGCCGGAGCCGCCGCCGATAACGGCGACGCGTTTGCCGCTTTCTTCGGTAGGCGGTGCGTAAGCCTTGCCCGCATCCAGCGCCCAGTCGCCCACATATTGCTCGACCGAATTGATGCCGACGGCTTCTTCCACTTCGTTGCGGTTGCAGCCGTCCTGGCAGGGCGCCGGACAGACGCGGCCCATGATCGAGGGAAACGGGTTGGCGACGCTCATCCGCTCGAAGGCGTCCTGTTGCCAGCTGCCGCCCTCTTCGGGCTTATCGAGGCCGCGGACGATGGACAGCCAGCCCCTTATATCGTGCCCCGACGGGCAGCTCCCCTGGCAGGGCGGCGCCCGGTGCACATAGGTGGGACATTTGTCGCTTTCGCCGGTCCTGACGTGTTGCGTATTCCATTCCGGCGGCGTTGTGTCGCCCGGCTTGTAGCGCAGATAGGTGATTTTTTCTTCGTCGCCAAGATCGTCCAATTTCGATCACTCCCCCTCAATGCCATACCCACAATAACTATCATGGTATAGAAATACACACAAATGGCTTGTGAAATAGATCGCACGGCTTCGCTGGTGCGGTGCATTGGGAGGTGCCGGGAAGAGGAGGGTACGGCGTTGCCGAATGCCGTAGGGGCGGGTTTCAAACCCGCCCTTGCCACGATGGTGTGATGAATGCTCGATTTCCCACAAGCCGGCGAAACACCAAATCGTTATGAGCCAATGACGTAATTATGATTTTCTTAAATTACGCCATTGACGTACATGTTTTTGAACCCGCGCAAGTTCCTAACCGTTGTCGAAGCGGCGCCCTATCTTCGCCAGTCGCCGAGAAACAGGCGTTTTGCAATGCCGCCCGCAACATTGTTCAAACGTACGGAGCAAGAAAATGACCAAAGCTGGTGACAAAATCCTAGCCGGACTTGAATCCGCCCTTGAATATGCCAAAGGCAATACCGAGGGCAGCATCACCCATGAAATTGAAGTGATCGACGTCAAGGAAGTCCGTAAATCCCCACTGCTGTCCGGTTTAGATTTAGTAGACAAGGTGCATGGCATTGATTCTACTTGCATCCAATCGTTTCGCGACGAATTGGACACGGAAATAGGATCAACACCATGCGGCATCAGAATAGCGTTTTCCACGATATATTGAAGAGGGTTCCTTGGTCTCGTTTTGCCGAGTTGGTTGACGCCCACGGCGCCGATCATCGGGTGCGCCGATTGAGCACCAAGGATCAGTTCGTTGCCTTGCTGTACGGGCAGCTTTCCGGGGCGGCGAGCCTGCGTGAGATCGTTGGCGGCCTGGAGAGCCATCGGGCGCGTCTTTACCATGTGGGCGGACGCCCGGCGCAGCGTTCGACGCTGGCCGACGCCAATGCCCGGCGCCCGAGCGCGGTGTTCTCGGCTCTGTTCACCGAGATGGTGGCACAGGCTGGGCGCGGCCTTAGGCGGGCGGTTGGCGAGGCTACCTATTTGATCGATTCGACCGGTATCCGTCTGGCTGGAATGGGCGCCGAATGGGCGCGGTTCTCGGCGGGGGTGTGCGGCGCCAAGGTGCATGTGATTTACGATGCCGGCGCCGAGCGGCCCATCTACGCCGCGATCACGACGGCGCGGGTCAATGACATCACGGCGGCCAAAGCGATGCCCATAGAGACCGGCGCTACCTACGTCTTCGATCTTGGCTATTATGATTACGCCTGGTGGGCCAAGCTGGACGCCGCCGGCTGCCGCATCGTCACCCGCTTCAAGAAAAACACGCCCTTGGCCGTGACCGCCGAGCTCGAATTGCCCGAAGGCAGCGACATCCTTACCGACCGCATCGGCCTGTTGCCGCCGCGCCAGGCCAAAAACCGTAAGAACCCCTTCCAGGACCCGGTGCGCGAGGTTCGCGTTAAGACCGAAACCGGAAAGATATTGCGCATCCTGAGCAACGATCTCGACGCCTCCGCCCAAGAGATCGCCGATCTCTACAAACG
>ENA-OREN01000464-OREN01000464.1-marine-metagenome-genome-assembly--contig:-NODE-464-length-60359-cov-4.877111_pt1 | contig 60359 bp, 90 predicted proteins | sample MGYA00248624_ERZ508555 | MGnify/ENA primary metagenome ERZ508555 (study PRJEB26222, sample SAMN06267773) | marine metagenome | isolation source: Saanich Inlet, British Columbia, Canada | place... | reverse complement strand
AGAGTATTCATAAATTTGCCCTGGGCCTCGGCTTAAATAAAAATCAATCACAGTATTTTGAGTTGCTCGTAAATTACAAAACAGCAAATGACGAGCGATCAAAACGTATTTACTTAGAACAGATTTTAGCTTTGCAAAAAAACAAATCCGGGAATGAAAAAGAAGAGTATGAATTTTTGAGTAAATGGTACCACGTTGCTATACGTGAATTAATCGCTCATCCAGATTGCAATAGCGACGTGCAATGGCTCCGACGCGTTCTTGTAAGCGATTTATCTTTATGGGAAATCAAAGCAGCATTAAAGACGTTATTAAAACTAGGTCTTTTAAAAGAAGAAAATGATAAGTTCACACAAAGTAGCGCGGACCTACATACCGATAAAGAAGTTCAGAATATAGCCGCTTACAATTACCACAGTGAAGTTCTTACACTATCACAGAATATTTTAGCCACCACGCCAAGTGATCAAAGAGAAGTGTCGTCAACTGTTTCACTAGTAACAAAAGAAACTTTTTTAAAAGATGACACAGTAAAAGCAGCTTATGAAACATTAAAGAAAACAAATCCTGCTGCAGCAGAAGCAGATATGGCTCTTAAAATATCAGAATCAGAAAAATTGAAGGATAAACTATATGGTGCAAATGATACATTTTCTACATTAATGAACTTTTATCAAAATGCTAATTTGACAAGAGTATTTAGAGATTACAACGCAACAACATTTACAAACAAAGCATTAGCTGGAATTGGTGGGATGCAAAAGAAAAAAGCTCAAAGATTTTTTAATGACTTAGCTAATGATGTTTTTACACGTGGAGACACAGACGCAGTTTTACAATTTAAACAATTGTTAGGAGCTTCAAAAATAGCATCAAGAAAAGACAAAACAAAGGGTATAGGAATTACAAAAGGCGGTGGAGAAGCATTATTCAATGCTTCAAAAGCAAGATGGATGTTTAACTCATTTATAAAAAGTTTTGATTCAGCATCTTCTCCTGCAGGTAGATCAATGCTAGATGAAATTATGGAAGAATCTACGGTTAGGGCGGGTATAAATGGAACAGTAGATGTTATGGAATCTATGGTTCAAAAAGGAACAGGCATAGATCAAACATTAGATTTTAGTATTAATAAAGTAAAAACAGGAACTAACATATTTGATGCAACTAAAATAAAATTTAGTCCAAAAGACACATCTAGTTTTAATATAAATAAATTTATGAGAAATTTAGGAATAAGCGATATTACTGATGATGTAGCAAAAGAAAAAATGACTACGATTTTAGGAGGACCAGCACAAGCAAAACAATTTGAAAAGTTTTTAACTTACATGAAAGCAATATCTGATACACCAATTGCTGATACTTCTACTTTTATGCAAAGAAGATTACAATTAGGTGGACTTAATTCATTTACAGGAGCTTTAGTTCTTGGAGGTTCTGCAGCTGTTAATCCATTTGCACCAGCATTATTTATTTTACTTGGTAGACGTGCAGGTCAAATACTTTCAGACCCTGTAGCTATGAGAGCTTTTAATGATGCACTAAACCCTGATGAACAAATTAAATTATTAATGGGTCAAAAGGTAGGTAACGGTGTACCAGGAGTGCTTGGTATTGGAAGAAGATACTTTAAAGGAAGAGACATTCAAACAGCAGCTAACGTTTTAAAATCACCAGGCGTTGTTGGTAGACTTGGCCTTACACAAAAAAGAGAAGCATTTGCAAGACTTGTTAACTATTTAAATGAAAGTGACGCTGATGTTCCGAGAGTAGATCCTAAAACTGTAACACCAGAAGAAATTACTGAAAGAATGGGACAATTAGAAGCTTCAGTTCCATCACCAAATTACAATCAAGAAACACTTCCTAAAAATAATTTTGAAGTAATGTTTGCACAAGACTACTCAGGAAGCTCGGGTAACTTAGAAACAGATACAAATGCTGTAGCTATGTTAACTACTGCTACACAAAACGAAGCTATGGTTGATGCTGAAGAAGCGCCAGTTGAAGCAGAAGAAAAGTCTATGATTATGGCTGACCTACAACTTGAAGATCCAGTAGCTCAAGCGCCTACAGCACCAGTACCACCGGCTACCGGACAAGTAGATGCTAATCAATTTCAAGCACTATTTCCTAATGATCCAACAGGAGCTGCAATAGCACAAAGAGGAGTTAGACGTGGCTAGAAGATCTGCATTAGATAGAATAGATAATCACGAAAAAATTTGTAAGCTGATGCAAAAACAGACCTTTGAAAAGATGGATAAGATGGAAGCACGTATTAATAGAATAGAAAAGATTATTGTAGGTGGAATGTTTGCAATATTTATGGCTGTACTTTCTAATCATTTGTAGTATTAACTACTAATGAAGTTACTTAAAAAGTATCCTTACAAACACTACAATAGATTCTCAGACACAACAGGGCGTAAATATTTGGTAGATAATATAAAAGTACCAAGCGTCACAACTATATTAGGTGCCACTAAAGACAAACGTTTTTTAGACAATTGGAGACGTAAGGTTGGAAATGCAGAAGCTGATAGAATTATGCAACAAGCATCAGCAATTGGAACTGAGATGCACCAGGTACTTGAATATCATTTAACAGGACAAGGTTATTACAATGCCATGGAAGAAGGATCAAAACCTAGGATGATGGCTAAGACTATTTTAAATAATATTAAAATAGACGAGGTGTGGGGAAATGAAATAAGTTTAGAGTATGAAAATAAATACGCAGGTACAGCAGATTTGTCTTGTGTTGCTTACGGAAAACCAAGCATAGTAGACTGGAAACAATCTAATAGACCTAAGAGAGAAGAATGGGTAGAAGATTATAAATATCAACTAGGAGCTTACTATCTAGCCCATACAAAAAACTATGGTCCTATAGAACAAGGTGTAATATCAATTTGCACTAGAGATTTGATGTATCAAGAATTCCGACTAAATGAGTCTGAATTAAAAGAGTATGGAGATAAATTTCTGGAAAGAGTAGAACAATACAATAAACTTATAGCAGCCAACTCTTAAGATCTTCTTCACCTAAAGTTTTAGCAGCTAACTTACCTTTACTGGTAAGAGACTTCATGATAGCTTCATCTAATGTACCACGTGCAACAATATCAATATAAACTACAGTTCCTTTTTGGCCCATTCTATGAGCACGGTCTTCTGATTGCATACGCACTTCTAGGTTATAGCTATTACTGTAATAGATAACAGTATTGCATGCAGTAAGAGTAAGACCAAAACCCCCGGTAGTGGGATTACCAACCAAAAAACGACATTTATCATCTTTTTGAATACGATCGACAGCAGTTTTTCTATCTTCAACACTTACTTCTCCGTAAATACTAACAGTAGATTCGGGTCCATACTTATTTATTAAAAAATCTTTTATTTCATGTATATTATACAAATAATTAGCCCAAATAATTACTTTACCATCCGTTTCTTCAAGAGTCTCTTCGAGTGCGTTTAGTTTTGATTTATGTAGTTGAAGTATTTTTCCATCATCATCTTTGGTAAAACCATTACAAACCTGGTGAAGTTTAATAATTTCAGTAAGTTTATTAGAAAAAGATATTGTACTATCTTCTACAATAGCAAGGGCATGAGTTCGAAGTCTTTCATATATTTTTTTACCCTCACCTTCTAATTCTATATATCTCTTAGACCTAACCTTAGGCTTAAGATCTAAACACTGATCCTTACGTATTCTAGTAGCAAAACTCTTCATTTTTTCTTCTAATTCTTCTAGCTTTTTGTAATACTTTGGTACACTTATAAACCTCCCAGAACCAACAGGGATATCTGTCATTTCAGCATATCTGTTTCTAAAAGCAAGATAACTGTTAAAACCTAATAATTCTGGACTTAAGAACGCACATTGTGTAAATAGATCTAATGGAGATTTTGTTATTGGGGATCCTGTTAGTATACGCTTTATATGGGATACTTTGGATAGTGATAAAATGTTTTTTGTTCTTTTTGCTGATCGGTTTTTTATTGTGGTTGATTCATCCAGTGTTACAAAATTTAATTTATTTTTAAATAAATATTCTACACAAGCTTGGTAGCCTCTTTTAGTAGACAAAGCTTCCACATTAATTAAAAATATTTTAAGATCTTTTGATTCTTCTAGTTTAAAATAATCCCTTGGTTTGTCTAGGTTCCATTTATAAATTTTATATTTAAGAACGTCAGGCATGTGGATTTCGATTTCAGTTTCCCAATTAGTGTATACAGATTTTGGAGCTATTATTAAAACCGAATCAATTTTTCTTTGTAAATATAAATAAGCAATATTATCTATAGTTACTTTAGTTTTGCCTGTACCCATTTCCATAAAATACGCCCATTCAGTTTTTTGAGCTGACTGAGATAAAGCATTTCTTTGGTGTTCATACGGCTTAGTCTTATACGGGTATTTCCACATCTAAAAACTTTTTATATTTTTTTCTTGCAAAGATCAAATGAATAATTTAAGAACCCCAACAGGAGGAAAATATGGAAAAACTAGATATTGAAAAGATGTCTAATATAGATCTTAGCCAAGACAGTGTTAAGTCTATCTCAGATAAATGTAACCAATTAAATACATTAAAAAAACAAATAGAAAAAGATGAAGAAAATCTTTCTGTTATAAAAAATAAAGCTAGAGATATGGAAGAGAGAATAATTCCAGAGATGATGCAGGAAGCAGGTGTATCTTTGTTGAAATTAAGCGATGGTTCTACTGTAGAAGTAAAACCGTTCTATGCAGCAAAAATTCCTGAATCACGCGTTGAGGAAGCCTTCAGTTGGTTAAGAGGTAAGGGGTTCGAAGATATTATTAAGAACACTGTAACCGCTTCATTCAACAGAGGACAAGACAACCAAGTCTCTGAATTAATAAAAGTCTGTGAAGATCACGGATTCAACTACAATAAAAAAGAAAAAGTTGAACCTATGACACTTAAGGCTTTTGTTAAAGAGCAAGTCGAAGGCGGTAAAGAACTTCCTTTTGATTTGTTCGGTGTATACATCGCAAATAAAACGAAAATAACTAACAAATAATAGGTAATAATATGAAACTAAAAGAAGAACAATCGAATGAAGTTTCGATTAAAAAAGAAGCCGGTGCAGTTGCTAACATTGATTTAGAGCAATTTGCCGATGAAGGATTTGATAACGTAGACTCAAATAGTTTAGCGTTACCCTTTCTTAAAGTGTTAGGTCAACTATCCCCTCAAGTTACTCAAGGCGATAGTCAATTCAATCCAGATGCTAGGCCTGGAATGATTTTTAACACTGTTACTAATGAGTTATATAATGGCGCAGAAGGTATGGATGTTATACCTTGTTTTTATAAACTTGAGTACATTGAATGGAAAGACAGAGATAAAGGTGCTGTTGCTCCAGTAAATGTTTATCCAGCTGATTCAGATATTCTGTCAAAAACGACAAGAGATGAAAAAGGCAAGGATAGGCTTGAGAACGGTAACTATGTAGAAGAAACTGCTTCACACTACGTAACGGTGGTGGAGCCCGATAAATCATCTACAGCCTTAATAACTATGAAATCTACTCAGAGAAAAAAATCTAAGAAGTGGAATTCAATGATGATGTCCTTAAGGCAAAAGAAAAAAGATGGTAAAGGTTTCTTTAGACCTGCACCATTTACTCAACAATACAAACTTAAGACCGTTCTAGAAAAGAATAACTTAGGTTCTTGGTATGGTTGGGAGATTGAGCATACAGGACAAGTGGGGAGCGAAGAAACAATAAAATCAGCCTATGACTTTTATGAGTCATGCAAAAAAGGTGCTATAAGAGCAACTCACAAAAAAGAAGATCAAGCAGAAAAAAATCCATTCTAGTATGGAGATACTTGACAACACCCTGGAGGAGTTTATAGAACTCTTCCAGGGGTCTTCTACATATTTTGGTGCTTCTAAACCATTAGGACAAACAAGGGGTCGTGATGGAAAGCAAGAATTCAAACATTGGGTCGAACCAAAACCAATAACCAGAGAAAACTGGTTGCAACATTTGAAAGGCGAAGCGTACTATGGATCAGTTCCCATTAGAGATGATAATACATGCAGTTGGGGGGTCATTGATGTTGATCGTTATAATATACAGCATAAGGAAGTTATATCGGTTATACGGAAAAGGAAATACCCACTCATCCCATTTAGATCAAAATCCAACGGACTCCATTTAATTTTATTTATTGATGGTGTAGTTCCTGCATCCTCGATGCGTAAGAAATTAATTGAACTTGCATCAGATCTTGGTGTTAATGATACAACGACAGATATTTATCCTGCACAGGATGAAGTAGATCTAACACCCGAAGATTGGAATAAAAAAAGAAAAGGTAACTTTGTTAATCTACCTTACCAAAAGGCTAAGATGACAACTAGAGTTGCTATGGATAATGATGGTAACTCTATAAAAATAGAGAACTTATATAAGTTTGTATCTGATTATAGATTAAACCCTAAAGAGTTTAAAAAACTAAAAATATTTCAAGACGATGAAACAAAAGATTACCCTCCTTGTGTAGTAAACTTTATGAAAAACAAAGTTCAAAAAGGTGAAGGTCGTAATGATGCAATGTTTAACGTTGCAGTGTTAGCAAAAAAAATAAATACAGATCCTGTTATGTATGAAGATTGGACAAGAAATTTAATGCCCAAAGTATGTTCTGAACCTTTGCACCCGCAGGAGTTAAACAATATTTTTAAAGGTGTTGAGAACAAAGAGTACGCTTATAAATGTAAAACTTCAATTGCAAGAATGCATTGTTCATCAAGCACATGTTTAAGACGTAAGCACGGTATAGGATCAAACGAAGCTTTACCTGAGGTGGGTAAACTTTTAAAAGTAAATTCTTATCCAGAACCTTATTGGATTTTACCTATTCAAGGTAAATCAATTAGATTGAGTACAAAACAATTATACCAACAGCAGTTGTTAGGGGAACAATTATTAAATTACGATATTGTTTGGAGAGCTTTAAAACCTAGTAAAAGAGATCCAGATCCATACAGAGATTGGTTAGATGAATTAATAACTAACAAGCAAGACATGGAAGGATTTGATGCAGGAGAAGAGCAACAAGATGTATTTAATTCTAGAATGACAAAATTTATCGAAGAAATAGAAGATACTACAGACTTTGATCAAATAGATTCTGGGAATATATGGAAAGATGAAGTTGAAATGAGATTTAAGCTAGAGACGTTTAGGTCTTTTATGAAAAAAATGGGTTATAATTGGAATGAAAAAGAATGCACCAGATTCTTAGAACAAGGTAAAGCACTTCCTAAAGCTAAGTTTAAAGGAATTCAAACTAGACATTGGGTTGTAGCTCTACCAAAACAAATGGAACACAAAAATAAAGATGTCAAATTTACTAAAACAAAAGCTGCGTGGGAAGACAATTAAAATATTTGGCCCACCTGGTACAGGTAAAACAGAAAACTTACTCAAAAGAGTTAAGAGGTATCTTGAAAAAGGTTACTCTCCAGACGAAATTTGTTACGTATCATTTACTAACAAAGCTGTAGATGAATGTGTTGCAAGGGTTAGACAAAAGTTTAAAGGTTATGATGAAGATGCTTTCTCATATTTTAGAACACTACATTCTTTGGCCAGACAACAGTTTGCTGAAATTCCCGTATTAGACCCAAAGGCAGACCTGCTGATGTTTCATACACAATATGGCACTGTCAAGGTAGGTTACAAAGACACTTGGGATGATCAAAAAGTATATAATAATTGGTCGCTTCAAATATATGACAGGGCAAGAAACATGAAGGTAGACCCTGTGTGGTTGTACAAACAACAACCAAGAAAAGTGGTAAGACTTCAACAGTTTAAATCAATCATCGCAGGTTACGAAGAATTTAAAACATTGGAAATGGAGAACGGACACCGGACACCGGATAGATTAGATTTTACAGATATGGTGCAGAAGTTTATTGATGATGGTCTTGTGGTACCTTTTAAAGTTTTAATGGTAGATGAAGCTCAGGATTTAACACCTTTACAATGGGACATGGTGGTTAAAATGGCTGAAGTAGTAGAGAGAGTTTATATTGCAGGTGACGATGACCAAGCTATTTATGAATGGAATGGCGCTGATGTTAATTTGTTTCAAACCTTTCCAGGTAAATCATTAGTATTAAAAAGAAGTGTAAGATTAAATAAAGACATACATTTTTTTTCTAAGGGTTTATTAAATTCTATGGGTAATAATCGTATACCTAAAGAGTTTTATTCTAATGGTAAAGAGGGCTGTATTTACAGATGGAATGGATTGAAGAAAGTTCCTTGGACTATGGAAGGAAGTTGGATGGTATTGGCTAGGATTAATGATGTAAAAAGAGAACTCCAACAGGAGGCAAGGAACCTTGGTTTATATTATCAGGACCAAAAAAATAATAAATCATTTGACCCTAATCAGTTTTCTGCAATTAATTATTGGGAGAAAATTTGTGAGGGTGGTAGCATCACTAGAGAAGAAGCTGTAACAATGTATGAGTATTTATTAAACATAGATCACGGATACCGGTCAGCGGAAAGTAAAAAATGGAGTTTTGCACATCCAAATCAAGTCTTTACATTTGATGAATTACATTTAAGGTGTGGTATGAGAGATCAAAAAGGTCTATGGAATCAAGTATTTAAGAGAAAATTTAAAGATAAAGATAAACAATATTTTAAAAAACTTATGAACGAAGGTGTTGATCTATCACAACCACCGAAAATAATTATAGATACAATACACCAGGTTAAAGGTGGTGAAGCAGATAATGTTGTCCTGGCGAGCAAATGTAACTTTCCATCACACTTTGATAAAAAAAATTTAGCAGATAAAGTAAAAGAACTTAGAGTTTGGTATACAGGTGCCACCAGATCTAAAAGCACACTCCATCTGTTGGGCACTTACCATCAATATAATTTTCCATTAGGAAAATATTATAAACAATATGAGGCTAACTATGTCAGATAAAAATATGTTCGATGAAGCATTCCCACAAGACAAACAAGTCGGAGGAAATCATTATCAACATTATTTAATACAACCCTATGAATTTATTTCTAAAAACGAACTTACTTTTTTTCAAGGTAATGTTATAAAATATGTTTTGAGATACCCTTATAAAAATGGTATTGAAGATTTACAAAAAATTAAACATTATTGTGATTTAGAAATTAAAAAAATGCAGGATGACAAAAAGAAAAAATAAATTAGTTATGTGTGAGCGTTGTGATGAAGTAGTTGCAGTAATTGTTCACAAATATAATTATTACTGTGCGGAATGCGCTTTATTTTCACTTAACATACCGTATAAAAAAGCAATATCCATTGAAGACGCAAATTTAAGTAGAAAGAAACAATGACTCATCAATTAAATTTTATTTACAATGATAGTGATTGGGTTTGTCCTGCAGAGTATCCCGATTTATCAAAAGCAACGGAGATTGCAATTGACTTAGAAACTAAAGATCCAAACATAAAAACTAAAGGACCAGGATGGGCTACCTTTGATGGACATATTGTAGGTTTTGCAGTAGCTGCGCTTGGTCAACAATGGTACTTTCCAATTGCTCATGATGCTGGTGGGAATATGGATCTGTCAATTACCTGCGCATGGATGCAAGATGTTTTAAAGTTACCCGCAACTAAAATATTTCATAATGCAAGTTACGATGTTGGTTGGTTATTAGTAAATGGCTTTGAGATCAGAGGTAAAATAGTTGATACTATGATTGCCGCTGCAATCATCAATGAAAACAGATTTAGTTTTAGTTTGAATGCCTGTGCTAAAGATTATTTAGGTGAAATCAAAAATGAGACGTTTTTGAATGAAAAAGCCAAAGAATGGGGAATTAACCCAAAAGCTGACATGTGGAAGCTACCTGCGGGCTACGTAGGCTTCTATGCGGAACAAGATGCAGGGCTAACCTTACGTTTATGGGACCGGCTTAAAACAGAGATAGCTAGGCAGTCCTTACACGATGTCTGGGAAATGGAAATGGAATTGTTGCCTATTTTGATAGATACTAGACGTAGAGGAATAAGAGTTGACGAGGAGAAGGCATCTCTGCTAAAAAAAGAATTCAAAAAAAAAGAGTCTGAGGTTTTATCAAGTATAAAATCTCAGACCACACTTGATGTAGATATCTGGGCTGCTCGATCTGTTGCAAAAGTTTTTGATCGAATAGGTGTTGAGTACCCACGAACAGCGAAGACTGATGAGCCTAGCTTTACCCAAAACTGGTTAGTGAACTGTGATAACCCGATAGCGCAACTAATAAGAGAAGCAAGAGAAATAAATAAATTCCATTCAACATTTATAGACTCCATTCAACGTTATGTTCACAAAGGTAGAATTCATTCTGAAATAAATCAGTTGAGATCTGACCAAGGTGGAACTGTATCTGGACGTTTATCATATTCAAATCCAAACTTACAACAAATTCCTGCTAGGAACAAAGAGTTTGGTGACAAAATTAGAAGTTTGTTTCTACCTGAAGAAGGTAGACAATGGGGTAGTTTCGATTACTCACAACAGGAGCCTAGGCTTGTTGCTCACTACGCTGCATCTGTCAATGACCATTTTGAAGGTGCAGCGGAGTTTATTGAAGCTTACAAAAATGAATCTGCTGACTTCCACCAGATCGTAGCTGATATGGCTGGTATCACTAGAACACAGGCTAAAACAATTAATTTAGGTTTATTCTATGGTATGGGAAAGGCTAAACTAGGTAAAGAATTAGGTATCAATAAAGATAGAGCTGAAGCTCTTTTAAGACAATATGGAGAAAGAGTTCCTTTTGTTAAGAGATTAGCAACAGAAGTAACTAACAGTGCCTCAAAATATGGCTTTATAAGGACCATAGGAGGACGTAGATGCAGATTTGATATGTGGGAGCCTGCTACCTTCGGAATGAATAAGGCCATGCAATATGAAGAGGCTAAGGCGATATATGGAAATAACATCAGGAGGGCTTTTACTTACAAAGCATTGAATAGATTAATTCAAGGATCTGCTGCTGATCAAACTAAACAAGCCATGATTGATTGTTATAAGGCAGGATTCAAACCTTTACTTCAAATTCATGATGAATTATGCTTTTCTATAAACGAAGAAAAAGATATTAAAAACGTTAAGGAGATAATGGAAAATGCAATCGAAAGTCTTAAAGTTCCTTCCAAGGTTGATATCGCACTTGGACGATCCTGGGGAGATGCCAAGGAATAATTTGCCCTGCAAAGAGTGCAACGGTTTAAAAGTTATTCTTGAGATTGAGGGTCTTGAGGTCGTTCAGAAGACTCCTTGTCCTGTTTGCTCTCCTCCTCCTTCTTTTTTTCGATTTCACGGATTTTTTTAAGTTCTTTATAATAGTTTGGGTGATACCACATTTTGCTCTCCTTATTTTTTTTATATCTATTATACCATACCTGTTTTTTGTTAATTTTTTTTTATTGAATACTAGAGCACCCACAGTAACAGGGGTTCTATTCTAGATGCGACAACGAATGCTTTTTGTTAAATTTCAACTGAACTGTTAAATGAAATTATTATCTTATCTTTTTCGTAAATATTTTTTTTAGATTCATGTTTATAAAATCCTGGAAAAGTAATTAAATGACCTTCACCTGAAGTAAATTTTTGATTCTCAATACTTGTCGTAGAGTCTGGTCCTGGTAATTGTAAATAAAAAACATTTGTAAAATTAGTTTTTGCATGAGTGTGTAATTGATGAAAATTATTTTTTTTATAAATTTGATACCAACTGTGATCACATTGAAATTGTGTGGCTTTGTAATATTCTAAAAACCATTTAGAAAATTCTTTTAAAACTTGTTCTTTAAATAATTCAAACCATTCACCTTTGGCTTTAGAAAAATAGTCTGTCTTATAAATATTTTCGAAAGGTTTGCCGAGGTCGTCATTATAAATTAACCCAATAAGTTCTTTATTAAATTTTTTAAAATTTTTAATATTATATGAAGTAATATAATTTTGAGACATGGGTAGCCTACAGATTTATATGAAAAATAAAAAAATACTAGTTTTTTAACTAGCTATATCTAGAAGACCTAATCTTGCGTCTTCAACACTTTGATCATTAATCTTTTTTTTAAGATCTTTGATCTTTATATCAATCCACTTCATGTCAGTTGTAACTCTACCCTGTTCCAACGCTTGCGTTGCCCACTTGGACTCCAACTGAAGTTTCTCCGATATTAACTTTTGTAGGGCCATCTCGGTTTACCTCTTCGAAGGTTAAGAAGAAAATATCAGGATTTTCAAATCCTGCACCTTCATTCTCTTTTACTTCTCCTGAATCAACCTTCTTTACAAAACATTCAAGAGCGGTCTTATCATTATCAGCGCTAACGATCTCATCGACATACACATTTTTGTATTTTACTTGGATGCGATAGTGCTTCATAAGGTATTATATAGCAAAATGTGATGTTATTGCAATAGTGTGGTTTATGTTGAACTAACTTGCTTGCATTCAAATTTAATGGCTAGTTTTTTGATTTCCGCTATGTCTTTATTGACTTTTTTGAAGGTTTCACCGGCTATTTGATATCCTGCAGTAGCACAATCAACCCAGCTATTATAAATTTGTTTAGGATACATCATATTTGGACAGGTTTGTGTAACTATACTACATAGATGTAAAATTAATAAATACTTCATTATCCTATATTATCCTACCTTATTATTTACTTGCATATCCCATTAAAATCTTTATATATAAACTATTACAATACTAACAAAGAGGATATCAAATGGCAACACAAGAGAACCAACCATTAGTTTTAAGAAACGAGTGGGAAGTAAAAGAAAAAGATAAGTTTACATCAAGTGCACAAAACTTGACTGTAACTTTTAACAAAGCAACAGACGAGATTACTTTATTAGTGAACAACGAAGTTTACAAAAAACTTAAAGTAAAAGATGCACTTAACGGCAGTATAAAGTTTCATGATGCTGTTGGTACTATAATTCAAAAATTTACAATGTGGGGTTTTGATGCCAAATAAATCAGACTCACAAGTATTCAAGGATTGGAGTACAAAAGTAGATGATATTTTATCACGGCTACCGAAAACTGATATCAGTGGTGAGCCGTTAGAGTATCAAGACGATGCTTACCAAGAAGTTATGAGGATGTTACAGCAGTGTTCAATGAACTTTGAAGACATGCCAATTTATCCAATTAACGAAACTATTGCTAGTAAACTTATACAAGATCAACAGATGGGGGCCAATGAAAGACCTGATATTTAGTATGATGTTTATTGCATTACTAACCATTATCCCTGCAAAAGTATTATTATTTATTTTTGCATCACTGGGATATTTAATGTTCTATTAACCAAGGAGGAAAAATGAACAAAGCGATACATAATAAATTTTTTGAAACTACTGATTACAGTAAATTCAAAAAGACTAGAGGTAACCGACCTGTAGATGAAGCACACGTGCAACAACTTAAAAAGTTGATTGAAGAAAAAGATTTATACGATCCAATTCGTGTAAATAAAAATATGGAAGTCATTGATGGCCAACATACATTAGAAGCTAGAAAACAATTAGATCTTAAGATTCCATTTATTATTATGGACTCTGATGATCCATTGGATGTGGCTAGACTAAACACAGGTCGTAAGAACTGGTCTATGGAAAATTATTTAGATCAACACTGTGCAAGAAATAAAATGGACTACCGTATTTGTAGAAACAAAATGCAACAATACGGAATTAATGTTGCAGAGATGGTGGTGCTTTTGTTAAAGCAAACTTCCTTGTGGACAAGAATCAGTAATGATTTTAAAACAGGACGATTTGTAATTCCTGCAGGAGGTATTGAACATACTGATCGTATTGGATCACAATTAATGCAACTTAAAAAATATTTCTATGGTATGGAATCCACAAAGAATAAAAGATTCAAACGTTCCATGGTGGTGTCTTATATTGTTGCTGACAAACATCCTAAATTTGATCCTAAAAGATTTAAAACTGCTTGTAAGAGTAAATCTTCATGGTTTTTAACGGGTACGTCTACTGCTGATTATATTGCGATTATTGAACGTATCTATAACGCAGGGTTGGTACATAGAAATAAAATAAATTTAGTTGAGTTTTATAAAACTAAAGAGTATCAAGAGAAATAGGAGAAATAATGGACGTAAACAAATGGAAATCAATTGCTGTTGATATCGAATCATACACAATTATTAGGGCTATGGGGGAGAATGGCCTTAGAAACCCAGGCAACATGATAAAAAAAATGGTTAGTGATTCTATTAAAAAGATAGCTAAGAAAGAAAATGTTGCTGAACCTAAGATGAAAGAAAATTTATTGAATCAAGGAAAGAAACTCTTGAAGTAATAATAAACACTTAACAGTATACGAGGTGTTGGATTAGGGCCGCGAGAGTGGCCCTTTTTTTATTTGACTTAAATCAATAAATAGTTATTAATTAAATAGTATTCCTAAGCCTAAATGAAATAAGTGGGGCTTTCAAAACACTTTATTTTCACTTAACAATTAACACTCAAATTTAACTTTAATAAAAGGATATTTTTGTGGGTAAAGCTATGAAGAAAAGTAGTGAAGAAGCATTGAACCATGCGTTGGACAAGCTAGTGATGGTGTGTCCAAACAAGAAAACTTATGATGAGTTAACAAGTTTAATGTTTCAGTTGTATTGTGGAAATGACTTTGGTTTAGGAAATTTCAGTCTTTCTTTTCTCGACAAAATCGAGGATAGATGGCGATCAGGACGTAAAGCTGCAGCGAAAGCTAAAGGCATTAGCCTGGTTGTTAAAAATGCTTAACCACGATGTCATTACTACATCCATATCTTTTCCCGCATCGTGGTTATGCAAATGGATACTACTCAAAAAAGATTAATTAAAGAATCTATAATACTGATGGAAATTATGTCTGGTGAACACCGGATGGATTATCTTGGACGTATGTGGCATTTGTATTTCAAAGTGTACGAGAAGAGATCTATTAGGGTTTCAAGAAATAAAAAATCTAAAACGTTTTTAATGGATAAGAAGAAAGCCTATGACTTGTGCTCCGAGCTTACTAAAATATTTGGGCATTAAATTGTCTTTGGAAATTGTAAAACCCAAAGCCTATGCAGAACAACGATTGTTTCAGGCTATCCTGGTGCAGGCACTAGAAGATGCTGTTAACCCATCTGGATTTAAAAGAGAAACGTACTATAAGCATGATTCTCATAAATGGTTTGTAAGTAATAGTATAGAATTTCAAGATATTTGTTGGGGTGCTGACATGGACCCTGATTTTGTAAGAAGTGAGTACATGAAAATGGTAGATACAGGTAAAATACATTTTACGAAGCTGCAGGTATCCTGGATCCGTTATCGAGATTTATATAAGAGGTATCGAGAATGTGGGAGTAAAGAGGAGAGAAGAATTATTAAAAAACTTATTTTAAAAGAGAATTTAAAAAGATTAGAGGACTAGTCATGGGGGACGAATGAATCTAACTCCTGGGGGGAAAAACCAGAGAGCAATTAATGTTAAACCCCCCGAAGTCATTAACCAAAGTTTATAAGTGTTAAATAACACAGGTCAACTGTAACATAATACCGGCCACCGGGCAAATGTAAAATTTCTACTATATAGATTATCTAGAGTGATTGAAAAAGAAAAGTGCTCAGGGGGTAAAAGAGGTGTATCTGGTGTATCTAATGTTCTATTAATCAATTGTATCAATGGTTTTAATCAATTTTAGTGGTGTATCTATGGTGTATCTATGGTGTATCTTGGATACACCACTCTTGCTGGAACGCAAACAGTTGATTGTAGGGTTGTAGTCATTACTCTGAAATATCTATATAGTAGAAAATTATGTATAAAAAATTATTACTGCTTAAATATGGTGTTAATGTGCTTAGAGGCACAAGTAAAAAAAAAGACTTTGCATCTGATGTAAATAATAAACTTAATAAAAAATACCAGGGAAGATATTTCTTTGAAAGAGCTAAGACAAAAAAGGCAGATAAATTAAGGGTTGAAGCTGCTAAAAGTTTTGCTAAATCAAACACAGACCCAACTGCAACCTGGGGAGTTAAAACTGTTCCTAAGAAAGATAGATTAATGTTAAGAGGTAAACTAACAGCTAGAGAAACTGCTGTTGGTAGAAGATTGTTTGAAAAATTTGCGCCTAAAAGAAATCCGTTTTCATCTCCATCCCAAAGGCAGGGAAGACTCGGTAGAATTATTGTACCCAAGAGTGCATTAAAAAGGTTGAAAGTGGATAGAAAATTAACTAGAGAAGTAAGAAAAGAAAATAAGGGAGGATCTATAAATGTATAAAAGATTTAAAGCTTTAGGAATGTTGGGTTCTCATTTGTTTACTACTGGTAAAAACTATTTTAAAGCTGGTGGGAAAAAAACTAAAGATATTATGAGAGAATCAAGCGTATCTAGAGATACAGCTAAAGCTGATATAAAATGGGAGATTAAGAGAAAAGCCTTTCCAAGAGGTGGTAAAAAACCATCTGATTTTTATAACAAACCTAAAGGAAGATAATGCCTGGTGGACTTAAAAAAAAATCATTAAGAACTGAATTAGATTTAACTCCCAAACAAAAAATGTTTGTGGAAATATACGTTAAAGATTGGGGTTCTATTACACAAGCTGAAGCTCTAAAACGTGCAGGCTATGTGTGTACTAACGAAAAAGATTATGGATCTGTTGCATCTAGAATGTTGTCTAGAAAACACAGCCCCCATATTGCAAATTATTTTGATAAATTATTTGATCTTGAAAAAAAGAAATATGAAAGTGACAACCTTAGAAGATATAAAAGGTTAGAAAGAATTGCTGACAAAGCAGAGAAAGAAAAACAATTCGCTGCTGCTATCAATGCTGAATATAGATCTGGTCAATTGGCTGGAGCATATGTTGATCGTAAAGAAGTAACTGTTAGTGGTCTGGAGGGTATGTCACGTGAGCAACTTGAGAAAAAGTTACAGGAACTATCAAACAAAATCGATGGCTTCAATGCCAAAACGATTGAAGTTGAGTCCGAAGACGTTACAGCAATTGAAAAAGGCTAGTTGGACTGAATGGTTAGATGCTTTTAACCAAGTACATAACTCCACCATCACCACTTCAATTGGTAAAATTAAGGTAGAGATTGATGACTAGAAAGAAACGACAACAATCAAAAATACTTAACTTTGATTTTAAAAATCTCGGAAATGTTATTGACGACTATCCATTTGTAGAAATTGAGTGGTGTGATATCGAAGGTGATGCCGGCTGGTCTAACACAAAGGATTTAAACAAAGAACAACTACCTGTATGTGTCTCAAAAGGTTATTTGTTAAGTCAAAAAAATGGTATTACAAGGATATTTAGTGACTACATTAAGTCTAAAGATAAACCAACGTTTGACAATATTGGTGCAACAACTATTATTCCAACAGCAGTGATTAAATCAATTAGGAAAATTAAACTATAAATAACTTACTCAATCATGTCTAATAAAAACGGGGAATCTAGACTATGGCAAAAGGTAAAAAAAGGACTTACTGATTGCTTCTTAACGCGCATAGAATCCAGTACAATCAACGGTATTCCAGATATTCACGCAGTCATGGGCAATGAAGTTTTTTGGATGGAATTAAAATCAGATTCATTAAGTTATCCGAAGCTTAATAAGTGGCAAGTTGTTTGGATCAATAAATATATAATGGCTGGTGGTAAAGTTATTATCTTGGATGAGACACTCTTGCAGAAGTCTCTTAAACTCTACAGACCGGTGTCCGTTTTCACTGATCCTCGTTCCCTCGTGCCGTTTGCCTCGTTCTCGTTCCCGTTACAATGGCCACTGGTCCAGCGCAGGATGCTGCAGGAGCTGGGACGGCAGCCTGATGCAGCGTGATCCTCGTTCTCGTGCCCTGGCCACTGATCTTTTCCCTCTTTGTTTGATCAGTGGCCTGGGGACCAGCAGCAGGTGGTACAGCTCAGGTCTCGTTTCTCGTTGACAAACCTCGCTCGTTCTCGTTAAACTTAACTACACTGGTCCCGCCAGAGCAGCTGGTACGCATCCTTCAGGATCCAGGTGAAGCTCTCGTTTCTCGTTCTCGGTAATGGATAAACCTCGTTCTCGTTTACTGGCCAACGGTGACGTCCCTGCAGGGTGAGCTTCAGGGGGGTGCAGACTGGAATCAGGAGAAACTTTTGCTTGACGAGTATCCCATGATGTCGTATGGTCAGACTAAACAAAGGATGAAAAGATGTTTCGAAAGATAAGATCAAATAATTTAGATAAAATAAATAGACTTCAATCAATGAAGACCTATCCTATAGGAGCAAGGGGTAAAAGAGATGTTCGTATAAATAAATTAATAAATAAATTATATAATAGAAAGGAAGGATATGGCAATAGATTTTGATGCCCTCGATCTCGTTCGAGGAGAGAACAAAGCTCGTTTATATAACACTAAGTTAGACGGACTCCAGCAGCAGGTGACTGAGCTCACCAAGCTGGTAACCGATGTGGTAAAAGAACTTCCAAAGGAAAAGGTATGGTCGTTTGAAGAAAGATTAAAAAAAATAAAAGAAAGGGGTTGACAGGTATCCCATCGTGTCTTATATATACATCGCACCTTCAGGTGAGACTGTTATGCCATGGCCGCGCAAGTGTCTTGTTCCACCTGATGGTGTTTAACCAAAGGAGAACTACATGATAAGTAAAAAACTAATACAGCAGATGAACAATTATTATGATCAAGAGTATATCAAAGATGAGTCAAAGCCCAAGGAAGACAAACCTGAAGAAGGCAAAGTATACGCACTGACCGGTGACCGGGGCACGCGCTGCATTGCAAACGGTAACACGTGGAAAGACTCGGAGGTGAAGGATGACTGATGAGCTGAAGGAATGGTATCTGATGCCAAGCATCACCGAATGCCTCGTGGAGTACGAGAAGCAGGACATAGGTTTGATTGCAGACATTGCTAAACACGGCTGCTCAGGAGGAGTCGCTGGTATCGTATACTACGATGAAACAACTTCGTTTCATGATCACCATCAAGAGGAGATCTGGCAATTGGTCCAGGACCACGCGGATGCAGCTGGACTGAAGAACGGTGAGTTTCTACAGCACATAACCAAAGATCCAAGCTCGTTGAAGCATTTAGTTAATGATCTCGTCTGGTGGGCGGTCGAAGTTAGGGCTCAGGAGCTGCATGAACTGGTACCTGCAGCTGGAGCGTCCACATGAGTTTAGTCCTCGTTTGGCTGTGCCTTTTGTTTATGTTCCCAACATTCACATTAGCGGGCACTGGGATCCTGATGCTCTCGCTCGTTGGAATACTATGATACCCATACCTCGTCTCGTTTCTAGAGTTGCATGCACCTGCGCAGAGATTACTGATGGAGTAAGGACTGGCGCTGGGAAGCTGATGGAAAAGCTCGGCCTCGTTTGAAGTAATGGATAATGTGGTACATAGATTACTATGGAGCTGAGCCCCCTGCTGGTAACTGCTGTGGTAAGAAGAATGGTTAGGTTTCTACTTTAGAATGATTCTAAAAGATAATACTTGCACTAGTGCATAGGATACGATAAGACATTAGGATTAATCAACAAAGGAGAAAAGTTATGGGATTAGATCAACACGCACACCTTCGAGGTCAAGAGGTAGATTGGGAACAATACTACTCTGATGATGATTACGGAGATAAGGCAAAAGTTTTTGTGTGGAGAAAACACGCAAGACTTCAACAGTTCATGGCGAAGAAGTGGGACGAACAAAACACAACTCATAAACATGAGGGAATGCTTTCAAGTTTAGGTTTTAATGGCGATTGTGAAGCACCTTGCTATATGACTGAAGACGTTGTCAAAGAATTAGCCGAACAGATACAGAAAGATTTTTCTGACTATCACGCAACAGACGGATATTTCTGGGGTCAACAATCACAAGAGGAAAGTGTCAAGCACTACAAGGAACAAGATATCAAGTTCCTCAAATTCTGTGAACAAGCGATCAATGAAAAAAAGGTCGTTGAATATTGGTGTAGTTGGTAATGGCTAAAGATAAAATTAACGAGGCGACTACTGTCGCCTCGTCTCGTTCTCGTGGTGGAAATAAGAAAGATAATAAAACTAAACAACAACTGGGGACGGCACGGGAACTTTTATTCACCCAAAAAATAAAAAGACTATTTAATATGTTAGAGGATAATAATGCTAGTTATACTATTGCTAGACCTAATAAACTTAATTAAAAAAAAGATAAATAACTTGTTGCATAAGATTTCATAAGATGTATTAATTAGAGGTATTTATAAAAATACATAACTTAACAAAGAGGTAAAAATGCAAACAGCAAAAAAGCTAAAGCAAGACGAAAAAAAAGTTGTCCTAGCTTATGCAACACTAAAGCTAAAAGCAAATAGACTTAACAAAGAGTTAGATAGCATGAAAGAGCATGTTGTTAATCTATTTGATAGAACAAACCAAAACTTAATTATTGTTCAAGATGAGCATGGAAATAGTTTTGGATTGCAAAAGATTAACAGAGTTAGAAAATCTTTTGATAAAGATAAATTTAAATTATCACATTTAGATTTATACAATGCTCACCAAAAGCAAATTGCTTATTGTGAGTATAAGGCTATTGGCGAGGTATCAAATGCCCAATAATGATTTGATTAACATAGCTAATGTATTGAGTGAGAAGTTAAACTCTAATGCACCTACTTCACTTGCTGACATGGTGGTGGACAATGGACAGAAAAAACAACTCAACTATGAGATCATGTTCCAATTGTTAATGGGCGAATGTGAAAAACACATACTTGAGAATGTTGGCAACCCATTGGTTGACGAGTTCAAGGACAATATCTTGAAAAAGTTTAGTACACTTGTTCAAGCGATACACAACACAGAATAATAATTAAACCATAACCAATGGCGTCTTAACTGACGCCATTGGTGTATCTAGTCTGTACCTATTACAAGGCTCTTATCATATACAAAAATCGTTTTTAAAATTGCAGGTTACAGGTTTCGCGTTCTAGGGCTAGGTTTTGTAAGGTGAAAGGGTTTACAAAGTAGGTTATATAGATACACTAGGGTCCCAAACGAGATGAAAATAGAAAACTTAAATGAAGATGAATTAAAAGATATTATTCTAAAAAAACAGTTGGAGTGGATCAAGCTGTGCCAGGATAATTTTTTAATTTTTGCCGAGTCTGTCTGGCAAGATTTTATCTATCGTAAAACAAAGGACCCAAAGAAATACGGGCACCATCAAATTATTGCTGAGTCTTTCCAAGAAATTGCTGATGGAGATGCAAAGAGGCTCATAATCAATATGCCACCCCGTCATACTAAATCTGAATTCGCATCTTATTTATTCCCTGCTTGGTATATTGGAAAGTATCCAAAGAAAAAAATTATGCAAGTTTCCCACAACGCTGAACTTGCTTCAAGGTTCGGTAGCAAAGTTCGTAACTTAATGAATACCAGAGAGTATAAAGAAATTTTTGGAAGTGTTACACTTCGAGAAGATAGTAAAGCAAAAGGCAGGTGGGAAACCAATCATGGTGGTGAATACTTTGCAGCGGGTGTTGGCGGATCTATTACAGGTCGAGGGGCCGATTTGCTTATTATTGATGATCCACATACGGAACAAGATTCCTTATCGGATACAGCAATGGAACGTGCTTATGAATGGTACAGTTCAGGACCCAGACAGCGTTTACAACCGGGAGGAAGAATCTTAGTTGTCATGACTCGTTGGGCTACCGATGATCTTACAGGAAGGTTGGTGAAGGCACAGAGTGAAACTAAAGCTGATCAATGGGAGGTAATTTCTTTTCCTGCGATCATGCCTGATGATAAACCGGTGTGGCCTGAGTATTGGGGTAAAGATGATTTAGATTCTGTGAAAGCCTCAATCTCTACAAAAAATTGGAATGCACAATATATGCAGGACCCAACCTCAGAAGAGGGTGCAATTATAAAAAGGGATTGGTGGCAAAATTACGATAAAGAAAATTTACCAAAGTTATTACACGTAATTCAAAGTTATGATACTGCATTTTCTAAAAAAGAAACTGCAGATTACTCTGCTATTACCACCTGGGGGGTATTTGAACCTGTAGAAGGTTATGAAAAAGCAATTATATTATTAGATGCTCAAAAGGGACGTTATGATTTTCCAGATTTAAAAAATGTTGCGTTAGAACAGTATCATTACTGGGAACCGGAAACTGTGATCATTGAAGCTAAAGCTAGTGGTACACCATTAATTCATGAACTTAGACGTGCAGGAATTCCTGTAATTGATTATGTACCAGCTAGAGGACGAGACAAGCATACTAGAATAAATAGCTGTGCACCTGTATTTGAGTCTGGTATGGTGTGGGCACCTATTGACGAACACTGGGCACAGGAAGTAATTGAAGAATGTGCAGCATTTCCTAACGGTCAGTATGATGACTATGTTGATTCTATGACCCAAGCTGTGTTAAGATATCGACAAGGTGGATTTGTTTCAACATATTCTGATGATTGGGATGATGACAACATTAAAGTAGAAAAAGATTATAAATATTATTAGGAGTAATTATGTCTGAGAAAAAAAGAAATTTTTTAAAATTTATAAAATCAGGAACATATACTGACAAGAGCGGTAATAGAACTAACACAGACAGAGCAGCTTCAAGAGTAAAAAAAATTGATTTAGATTTAGAAACAATGAAACCAGCATCTACTAAAAAAATGCTTACAGGTGGCCAAGCAAAAATTGCAGCCAAAGCTCCACCACCAAATAAAATTGACGCAAAAGATTTCGCTGTGCTAAAAGCTGAAAAAGCAAAAGGTAGAGGCATGGGTCTTCAAGATGAAAAAGTTAAACCAGGTAAAATTTATAAAGCAAAAACAGGAAGTGGTTTAGATCTTCCTGTAATTAATTCAGTCAAACCTACAGTTAATAAAACTAAAAGAGCTCAGAATCTTTCTAGAATGAAAATACAGTTTACTAAGCAAAAAAATAGAGCTGGTATTAATTCAGATACTTTAGATAAAATTTTAAGTAAAACTAAAAATCCTTATTCAGATTTAAAAGCAACTACAGCTAAAGGTCCTAAAAATTATATGAAAACTATTGGTGTATTTCCAAAAGTATCAGGATCTAAATTTACCGAACGAAGAATGAAATTAAAAGGTCCTTTTTCCTCTATGGCAGAGATGAGAACAGCAAAAGGTTTTAAAACGATAAATGGTAAACAAGAAACTGCATCTGAATTTAACAAAAGAAGAATGAAACTAGCAGGTGCTACTAAAGCATTAAAAGCAACTAGAATTGGTAAAATAGCTTTAGGTGTTGCTGCTGCGGGAGTCGCTGCACAACAATATTTAAAATCTAAAATGAATAAGAAAAAAGATATTAAAAAAGCTAGCTCATTAGTTAAAGGTGACTTAGAAGGTTCAATCGCTCCATACAAAACTAAGAAAAAAATGGGTGGTGGCATGATGCAAAAACCTATGGGATATTCTAAAGGTGGTGGCATGGACACTGGTAAAGTAGGTGAAATGAAAAGTAGAGTTACACTCGCTGTAGATAGATTAAAAAAAGCTAAGAAATTTATGGGAAGAGGAACTGGTAGACTTACAGATAGTGATAAAGAAAAAATTAAAAGTTTAGTGGGTAAAGGTCAGGCTATTAGACCCATAAAAAAAATGGGTGGTGGCATGATGAATAAGCCTATGAGTTATAATACAGGTGGACCATCTGCTGGTTTTAAATCTAAACAAGATAGAAAAAAAGCTGAAAAAAATATTAAACAAGCAAGAAGTAAAGAAGGTTTAAGATCTTTTTTATCTAGTGGAAATAAAATAAACCAACCCATGAGAAAAGAAAGATACATGGAAGGTAGAAAAGCAAGACACACTGAGTTTAAGAAAAAAATTGGTAGAACTGCTTTAGGTATAGCTTCAAGTTTAAACCCCGTTACTTCTATTGCAAAAGGAATTGGAAAAGTTATGGGTAAAGGATCTAAAAAAAGAGATTTTCAAAAAGGCGATTACGGAGATATTTCAGTTAAAAAAAATATGGGTGGCATGATGATGCAAAGACCTATGGGTTACAAGTCAGGAACATCAGTAAAAGTTAAATGTAAACTAGGTAAAAACAAACCTACTAAAATGTACTAGGAGGGACAATGTCCCTAAAGGCATTACTCAGAGCTGGAAAAGAATTACTTAAGGCGAAGAAGCCTTCAGCAACACCGGCCACCGGACAACAACAAAGACAAATAACTTACACACCTAAACCTTCACAGGCACAGGCTAAAGAATTAGTTACACAAGAATTAAAAAACCCACCAGTAGTTTTAAAGAAAACAAAACCCCTGCAGATGGGTGATGACATGGCCCCTGCTTTTGGTTCATCAACATATGACTGGGCTATGAGAATGGGTAGATCTAAGTACACTGCAGATGAGTGGCTAGATCATTTAACATCTACTAGAAAAGTAAACTTTAAAATATTTGGTAAGCCTGCACAGAAAACTGTCCGTGAACAAAAAAGATTTAAATACGATTCAGGTCCCTTTGCCGGTAAAGAAGTTAATGTATCCAAAGAAGAATTATTTGATTCCAATTTAGCAGTATTCAATGAAGCAGGAGACCTAACAGGTGGCCTGTTATATGCAGCAAAGAAATTTGGTCTAAAGCTTGATGCTAATGAAGTAGGAGCCATGATCAAGCTAAACCCTATCAATAGATTAAAACCAATTGAACTTGGTGTTAACAAAGGTGCACAGGAAGCCTTTGATGTAGCAGCAAAGAACGCAAGGAATACGGTAAGAGATTTACAAGTCAAATACAAAGACAATATGACTTTAAAACAATCTCTAGATGATTTGCAATACTATTTAAAAGCAGATGAAGGTGTTCCAAGTAGATCAGCATTAAGAGATTTAAATGAATCATTAAAAAGTTTTACAAACTCTGGGTTAGTACCTGTAGATGAAAAGAAAGCATTAAACAAAGTCATTGGTGAAATAAACAATAAAGTTGGACCAATGCAGGCTACAAAGACAAGATACGGAACTGAATCTAATTACACATTACAAGGTGGCAAAGATTACAGAGAAACTATCTTTACACTTCCAGAAGATATTACAACTAACGCATCACTTAGAAATAAAGGTGGACACTTTGGAGATGAGATTGGTGATGTAAATAATATTTACCACATAAGATATGATACAAGGTTCACACCTGATGGTAAAAAAGTATTTATGATTAATGAAATACAATCTGATGTAAACCAGAGTATTGCAAAAAGTATGACTAAAGCCGCACAACTATCAGGAGAGAGAAGATTAAATCCATTTAATGCTGAGATAGAATTAAATTTATTGGTAGGCCAACGGGGTAAGATGCTTAAAGATTTAGATGATGCACTTGCTAGAAATGAGTTTGGTAGAGTAAACGCCATTAGTGCATCTATGAAAGATATTAATACAAAATTAAAAAGATTAACTACTCAAAGAAATACTTACAGCGATACAAACAAAGATTACTTTCCAATGGTTGAATCAGATTCATATGGAGATCATGCAGTAAAATATTTGATGCAGAAGGCTGCACGTGAAAATGTTGATTACGTAGCCGTTGCCCCGTTTGACAAAGTAAGTTTCAGACAAGGGTACAAAGCGGGTAACGAAAGATTTTATGGTTATGCAAATGGTAAAGGTATAGGTAAAAAAGGTAAAGCTGTACTTCCAGATGTCATGGGTAAGAATGCAAGGTTCTATGGATCAAGCGCAGGTCCAACAAAAATATCTTTATCGGATCCAACTAAACCATATAAAACAATTGGTAATGATACATTTAAATATCCAAAAGATCATCCACTAAAAGGAAAAGAAATAAAAAGCCAATATCATAGTAGCACTGGTATGAATCCTGAAAAAGGAACTAAGAATATTCCAGAAGGAGATCCACGCTTGTATTTCGATGCATATGCGATTAAAGTGGTTCCACTAATGAGAAATACACAAAAAACTTACAAGTCCAAAGGAGGACTTGTGGTGGATATGTTTAAACCAATAAGGTACAATTAATCATGGCAGTAGAAAAAGTAACAGAGGAATTAGCAGAAGAAGTAGTTGAACAACCTGAGGGTCTTCCAGTTGACGTAGAAGTTGAGGGAGAAGAAGAGGTTGTAGAGGAAAGACCTCAAGACGATTTTAATGCAAACTTATCAGAAGACATGGACGAGCGAGAGCTTAAAGACATGGCCATGGAGCTTATTGAAGAATACAAAAAAGATAAGACATCTAGAAAAGAATGGGAAGATGCTTATATTAAAGGTTTAGATTTATTAGGAACTAAGTACCAGGAAGTAACAAAACCATTTAAAGGAGCTTCCGGTGTCACGCATCCATTGTTAGCTGAATCAGTTACACAATTCCAAGCACAAGCATATAAAGAATTAGTACCATCTGATGGTCCTGTACGGACACAGGTTATAGGTTTACAAACACCGGCTACCGAACAACAAGCAGATAGAGTTAAAGATTATATGAATTACCTGCTGATGGAGGAGATGGAAGATTACACAACTGACATGGATCAGATGTTATTTTATCTACCCTTATCCGGATCTACATTTAAGAAAATTTATTACGATGCATTATTAGATAGACCTGTATCTAAATTTATACCAGCAGAAGATTTAGTAGTTCCCTACTACGCATCAGATTTAAAAGACTGTGAGAGAATAACTCACGTAATTAAAATGACACAGAATGATGTCACTAAAAAAATGGCTGCAGGTTTTTATAGAGATATAGAATTAATTGATTCAACAACAGAACCAGATTCAGTACAGAAAAAATTAAATGAACTAGAAGGTGTCAAAGGCACAGGTTCAGATTATTTAAATACAATTCTTGAAATGCACGTAGATTTAAATTTAGATGACTACGAAGATTTTGATGACAAAGCTAAAAAAATAAAAATTCCATATATTGTAACTATTGATGAAGGTAGTGGAGAAATTTTATCTATTTATAGAAACTACAAACCAGATGATCCCAGTTATTCAAGAGTAGAATATTTTGTACATTACAAATTTTTACCAGGATTAGGTTTCTATGGTTTTGGTTTAACACATATGATCGGTGGTTTATCACAAGCTGCAACTCAATCTTTAAGACAATTGATTGATGCAGGTACTTTAAAAAATTTACCAGCAGGATTTAAATCACGTGGTATTAGAGTTAGAGATGATGATCAACCAATTCAACCAGGAGAGTTTAGAGATGTAGATGCACCTGGTGGAAATATAAGAGATCAGTTTTTTAATTTACCATTTACAGAACCATCACCAACTTTATACAACTTGATGGGATTTGTAGTACAAGCAGGACAGAAATTTGCAGCGATAACAGATTCAAATATTGGTAATGATGCTCAAAACAGAGCTGTTGGAACTACAATGGCGCTGATGGAAAGAGGATCACGTGTTATGAGTGGTGTTCACAAAAGATGTTACTACGCAATGAGACTAGAATTTAAAATTTTAGCTAGAATTTGCGGTGAATACTTACCACCAGAATATCCTTACGATGTTTACGGGGGCCCAAGACAAATTAAACAAGCAGATTTTGATAACAGAGTAGATATTTTACCTGTTGCAGACCCAAATATTATGTCTATGTCACAAAGAGTGACGTTAGCACAAGCACAATTACAAATTGCACAATCAAATCCACAGATGCACAACTTACACGAAGCATATAGACGTGTTTACGAAGCACTTGGAACAAAAACTATAGATCAAATTCTAAAACCACCTCCAAAACAACCCGAGCCTTTAGATCCTGCAAAAGAAAATGCACGTTCACTACAAATGAAGTTGCTTACAGCGTTTGAATTCCAAGATCACGATGCTCACATCTCTGCTCACATGGCATTTATGGCATCTAGAATGGTACAGATTAATCCTCAGGTGTATGCATTATTACAATCACACATCTCTGATCACATTTCATTTAAAGCTAAAGCACAAGTGAAACAAATAGTGATGGAAAATCCTGAAATGGCACAAATGGCTCAACAGGATCCACAACAATTTGAAATTATGTTTGAAGCTGAAGTTGCAAAGGTTGCAGCACAGATTACACAAGAGTTAGTACAGACTGAACAAGCTAATCAAAACAAAGAAGACCCATTAATTAAAATTAAACAACAAGAAATTGATTTAAGAGCTATGGATCTTCAAAGAAAAGCTGAAGAAACTAAATTTAGAGCTGATCAAGAGAATCAAAGAGCAGATCAAAGACTTGAATTTGATTATGATAGACTTGCACAACAAGATTCACAATCAGATGAACGTTTAGAAGTAGCGAGAGAGAAAATTGACTCAAAGAAGAAATAATTCATTGAGTGGAGGTGTATCTTCGGGTCCACCACCTAAGAGAGGGCCAAACCCACAAGGACTAACGCGAAAGAAGTTTAAAAGTGTCAAACAGTACACCAAAAAACTCATACGAAAGTCTTCCAGTAACATCTAAATTACTTTTTTTAGCTGGAATATTTGATGGAGAAGGTAGCTTTGGCATTTGGTCAAAGGGCATAGGAAGAAAAAAAGAATTTGCCTGCACAATAGAGATGACAGATAAGGATACACTGCAAAAATTTGTAGATATGTTTGGAGGTCAGATGTTTCCTTGTAAAATAAGGAAACCACACCATACCCCAACCTGGAGATGGAGGCAGAATGGCTACAGGGCTTTCCAAATAATAGATAAAATGATAGAATTCATGAGTATAAGGAGACAGGATAAATATTATGTGGCTAAGCGCGATAAAATTGGCGGCACAAGCAGGTACGCACATATTCAAGAAGCGTCAAGAGACAAAGATGCTGATGGCGGATGCACAAATGATGCACGCAAGAAAGATGGCTCAAGGTGAGGAAGCTTACCAAGGTAAACTTTTAGAATCAAGAAATTCGGACTGGAAGGACGAGGCAGTTTTGATAATTTTGTCAGCGCCAATAGCAGTCCTGAGTTGGGCTGTCATAAGTGACGACCCAGGAGCGATGGACAAGGTAAAATTGTTTTTTGACATGTTCTCGCAGCTTCCGAGCTGGTTCACAAATTTATGGATCCTTGTCGTGGCGAGCATCTATGGTATAAAGGGAACTCAAATCTTCAGGGGTGGAATGAACAAGGATAAAAAATGAAATATTTCGTAACATTTATATATCACTGGTCGACTAAATTAACTTCATGGTCTTGGAATAAATTATATGGAAACAGAACAACAGGGTTAGGGTACAAAAAATGAATTTAGAAAGAGACTTACAAAAATTAAAAAAAGAAAGAGCATTAAAAGAATCTACTTTAGCTCAACTACGAAAAAGAAGTAAAGACTCAGTGTCTAGACCTAAAGCTAAAAAAAATATATTATCAACAGACCCAAGGATGCAAAGGATTTAATATGCCAGGAATAGAAAAAAAAGGAAGAAGTAAAATAGCTAGTTACAAAAAAGGAAGTGGTCCTTGTTGGAGCGGTTATGAAATGATTGGAATGAAATCTAAAGGTGGAAAAAAAGTTCCAAACTGTGTTCCTAAAAAAGCTAATAAAGGTTTGTTAGCAGAAAAAAAAACTCCTCCTAAAAAAACGCCTCCTATTGAGCAACAAGATACACCTAAAAAATTTCAGGATACAATTGATAAAGCTAAAAAATTTAAAAATAAAAAACCTATTCCAGGTGATCCTCGTAAAAGAAGAAAACAACTAATAGATATTCAAAACCCTGTTTCTGAATACGATAAAAAAGGTAAATTAAAATATACTGCCGCTAAGCACGGAACAATGGTTAGAGGTGGTGGTGCAGCTATCAGAGGACTAAAATTCCAAGGAGTGAAATAATGTGGAAATGGATAAAAAACTTATTTAAACCGAAAAGAGTATTGCCAGATATTACATCGGTAAAACCAAAGGTAGACTTAACAGGTCTTACTAAAGGTGATATAAAGAAATTAAAGAAACAAGGAAAAATATAATGCCATCAAGAAAAGTATCAAATAGAAAAACTGTTGCAAATAAACCAACTAAGGATCCTGTGGATCCTAAAGATCCTAAAAAAAAGAAATACAAACCAGGTAAAATGGGAAATCCTGCAGTTGTAGAAACTTACGAAGACGCAAGAGAAAATGCAATGATCAATAGAAACGTTCCTACGATGAAAGAAGGTGGCTATTGTAGAGGTGTAGGTGCTGCAATCAAAGGCACTAAATTCGAAGGCGTTTTTTAGTTTACAAAAAAGACAAAATTATTATATTATTTAATAGTTCAATTTAACTTTAAATATCATGATAAAAATTCTAGACAACTTTTTAGACTATAATCTATTAAACTATATTACTAGCGAAGTTCTAGATAAAGATTTCCCTTGGTTTTTTTCTGATGGAAAGTCTTATGAGAGAGACGGCCATATTCAGTTTCAACATACTTTTTACATTAACAACAATATTAATAGTGTTTATTATAAAAGCATTGCTTTACCCATTCTAAAAAAATTAAATTTCAAATACGTTTTAAAAGCAAAAATTAATATTACCCCTAAAGACAAAGAAATTACTAAATATTTATTACATAATGATGTTGATATAGAATGTAATACAGCTATATTGTATCTCAATGATAATAATGGGAAAACTGTTTTTGAAAATGGAGAGGAAGTTAATAGTTTGAAAAATAGAATGGTAATTTTCCCCTCTTCCTTAAGACATGGGGGAACAACTCATACAAATTCTAATTACAGATCTTTAATTAATTTAAATTACATATGATTCAAGGCGATAGCACTGAATACGAAATTTTAACACAAGCATGTGAAACATTAGGGAACAACCTATTTACTGCTGAAATAGGTGTTCGTGAAGGTAAGGGTACTTCTACAATTTTGGAAGCATTGAAGGATAAAAACCATTGGCATATTGGAATAGATCCTTATGGTAATTTAGATTATCAACACTACGATGAATCAAGTTCTTACACTTGTGATTACACAAACAGTATGAAACTTCAGTTAATAAAAGATATTGATTATGAAAATTTTACATTGTTCCCAATGGGTGATGATGAATTTATGAAAAGATTTTTTGATGGTGTCCCCATCTACAGAGAAAAGAAAGAATTAATAAATAAATATGATTTAGTTCATTTTGATGGACCTCATAAAACTGTTGATGTAATTAAAGAAGTAATTTTCTTTGGTGAACGATCACACGCAGGCACGGTGTTCGTTTTCGATGATTATCCTAAATTTGATATGGATACTGTTTTAAAAATTATAGTTAATCAATATGGTTTTATGTTATTAAAACAAGGTAAGAATAAAATTTCACTAAAAAGAAATTAATGGACATAGATACAATATCACTCGTACAACATAAAGTTAAGAAAGCTTTAGCTAGACTCAAGTCACACGCTATATATGGTGTTGACACCATGGAGAAACTACAATATGTTAGGGGTCAAATCAGATCTCTTGAGGATCTGCAACAGGATCTTAAAGACCTGCTGACAACAACGGAGTACGATGATGAACAAGTCCACGGAGATACCGAAACGGACTGATGCTCTTCTAAATGCTTACAAAGCTAAAGAAGAAATAGAAACAGTCCTAGATCCTAAAAAGATCGACAAATCAACATTAGATAGTCTACCAACACCAACTGGTTATAGAATTTTAGTTTTGCCATATGCAGGACCTAAAAAAACTAAAGGTGGTTTATGGCTTTCTGATGCAACACAAGAAACGATACAAATGACTACAGTGTGTGGTCTAGTATTAAAAATGGGAGATCTTTGTTATCATGATAAAGATAAATTCACAAACGGACCTTGGTGTACACTAAATGAATGGATTATTTTTAGTAGGTATTCAGGTTCTAGATTCAAAATAGATGGCGGTGAAGTAAGAGTGTTGAATGACGATGAAGTCATTGCAACAATTAAAGACCCAAATGATATTTTGCACCATTACTAGGAGGACTAAATGGCAGACATACAAGAAAAAAACCCAGAAGTTGAAATAGATACAACTGGTGTTAACGAACAAACAATAGAAGTAGACGCACCAAAAGTTTCAGATGAAGCTTTTGAAAAAAAACAAGAGGTTGATTTAGGCTATGTAGATGTTAGTGGTGGTGGTAAAACTGCCAAAGAACTTCTGCAGGAGACTAAAGAAGATGAAAAACCAAAAGTCGAAACTAAATTTGAACAAGTAGAAGAAAAAGAAGAAGAATCAAATCTACAAGATTATTCTGACAAAGTTCAAAAAAGAATAAAGAAATTAACCTTTCAAGCGAAAGAAGCAGAACGTAGAGAAAGAGCTGCTGTTGATTATGCTAAAGGTTTAAAAAGTAAGTATGAAAGTGCAGAAAAGAAATTTGAAGAAACTGATACTAATTACTTAAATGAATATAATGCTAGAGTTGATTCAGAAAGAGATAAGGCAAAAGCTGAATTAAGAACAGCATTAGATTCGCAAGACTCAGAATTAATTATGGAAGCTCAAGATAAGCTTACTAAATTATCTGTTGAGAAAGAAAAAGTTTCTATGACCCTTGCTGAAAAAGAGTCTAAGAAAAAAGAGATAGAGTCACAACCTGTTGAAAAAACTGAGGCCCCACAACCACAAATTAGCACTAGAGCTCAGGAATGGGCTTCAGATAATGAATGGTTTGGATCTGACAGAGTATTAACTTCTGCTGCTATGGGAATACACGAAGACCTTTTGCAGGAGGGAATTGACGCGGAGACTGATGGCTATTATAATCAAATCAACAAACGTATGAAGGAGTATTTTCCTCAGAAATTTGCCGAATCTTCTACTGAAGAAACAACAAAAGCTACACCCGTCCAAAACGTAGCTTCTGTTAGCAGAAGATCAGGTGGACGCAAGTCTGTGAAACTCACCAAATCACAGGTAGTTATCGCTAAGAAATTAGGGGTGCCGCTAGAGGAATACGCAAAATACGTGAAGGAAGGATCTTAATATGAATACTAAAGTAAAAACTTCACGCGAGTCTGAATCTAGAATAAAACTTTCTAGAAAGAAAGATTGGACTCCACCATCCAGTTTGGATGCGCCAGCTGCACCGCAAGGTTATGCACACAGATGGATAAGAACTTCTACAAATGGTTTTGAAGATCCAGGTAATGTATCTAAAAAACTTAGAGAAGGTTGGGAATTTGTTAGAGCCGAAACTGTAATAAGTGAAATCGGTGAAAATGATTATCCTGTTATCCATGAAGGAAGACATGCTGGTTTAATCGGAATTGGTGGCCTTGTGTTGGCAAGGATACCGGAGGAGATATTGAAAAGTCGTGCTGAGTATTTTAGTAAAATAACTCAAGATAGAACAGACGCGGTTGATCGAGATCTTATGAAGGAACAACACCCGGACATGCCTATCAATATTGATAGACAGTCTAGAGTTACCTTTGGTGGTAGTCGTAAAAAATAATTTTTTTGCATTACCTACATAGATAGCTTGGATTAATATAAACTAACTAAGTTAAGGAGAACTGACATATGTCAAATCAACTGGAAAAGTTTGGTCTTAGACCTTACAGAAAACTAGATGGTACGCCATTAGCAGGAGCCCAAAACAGATACACTATTAAAGCCGGATATGCGACTGCGATATACCAAGGAGACTTGGTAGTTCCTGTTTCTACAGGAAACATCGAAAGACATACTGGTAATACTAGTTATGCATGTGTGGGCGTTTTTAACGGAGTTTTTTACAACGATCCAACTACTCAAAAGCCAACGTACAAAAATTACTACCCTGGTGGTGTTACACCAACTCAAGGCGATATTACTGCCTTTGTTGTTGACGATCCAGACGCAGTATTTTTAATGGACGCAGACGCGGCTTTCACGAGAGCGGATTTGTTTAAAAACTACTCGGTTACTACTGCAGGTGGTGTTACACAAACTGGAATATCAAGTGTACAATTAGATGTAAGTGCCTCAGGTACTGCAACTACTTTTTCTGTACAAGCAATTGATATAACACAAGATCCTGAAAATCAGGATACTACTGTATCAAATGCTAATATTCTTGTTAGAATCAACAACCACTTCTACAAAGCCGCTACTGGCGGATTAGCTTAATAAAGGAGAATAACTATGGCAATATCACGAAGTCAACTAGTTAAAGAACTAGAGCCAGGTTTGAATGCTTTATTCGGCCTGGAATATAGTCGTTATGAAAATCAGCATGCTGAAATTTTTGCGACTGAAACATCTGACAGAGCTTTCGAAGAAGAAGTAATGTTAAGCGGTTTCGCTTCTGCACCAACTAAACAAGAAGGTGCTGGAGTAGTGTTTGATCAAGCAGGTGAAACTTTCACAGCAAGATACAACCACGAAACAATCGCTTTAGCATTTGCTATCACTGAAGAAGCAATTGAAGATAACCTATACGATAGACTTGCGGGCAGATACACAAGAGCCCTTGCAAGATCTATGGCAAACACGAAGCAAGTTAAAGCTGCGAACATTTTGAACAATGCGCAAGTTACAACTGCAACTGGTGGAGATGGTGAATCCCTAATCGGAAACGCTCACCCATTAGCTACAGGCGGAACTTTCTCAAACGTTCTAACTGTTGCTGCAGATCTTAACGAAACTTCTCTCGAGCAGTCATTAATTGACATTGCTGGATTTGTCGATGAAAGAGGCTTGAAAATAGCTTCTTCAGGTAGAAAAATGATCATTCCAAAAGAACTACAGTTCACTGCGGAAAGAATCATGAAGTCACCAATGAGAGTTGGAACTGCCGACAATGATATCAATGCAATTAACAACATGGGAATGGTTCCTGAAGGTTACAGAGTTAATAACTTTTTAACTGACACGGATTCGTTCTTCTTGTTAACTGATGTGCCTAACGGATTAAAATATTTCGTTAGATCACCTATCAAAACTGCTATGGAAGGAGACTTCGATACAGGTAATATGAGATTTAAAGCTAGAGAAAGATACAGCTTCGGTTGGTCAGACCCAAGATGTGTGTTTGGTAACGGAAACTTACCAACTAGTTAATAGTCAATATACTTAACCCTTAAGGGTTACTTAAAAAGGGCGGTGCAATTTGCACTGCCCTTTTTTTTATGCTAGGTAATCTTATGATTATTAATAAAGATATTCAAAAAAAAGTAGATCAAGATTATTTTTTTATTCAAGGCAGGATACAATTAGATACTGAATATTTTATAAACAAAATAAATCAATCCTGCAATTCTGAAGACAATTTAAATTATCAAACAAACGTAAAAGGAAATATGACTCCTTTTAAATTTTTTCAAAAAGACCAAAATTTTATAAGACTATTAAATATTTTTATTGAGTATGTTGATGAAAACGTATCTTTACGAAGCTACAAACTAAGTACTGCATGGGGTTTTTCAAATAAGCCCTTGGAAACAACTAATTTTCATGATCATTTTGGTTCGGTTTGGTCTGGAGCAATTTACTTAAATTCTTGTAATCAAACTTTAGATTTTCCTCAAATAAATCAATCATTAAAACCAGAAGAAGGTTCTTTTGCTCTTTTTAGTTCTTTCCTAAATCATGGTTGTAAGAGAAATAAAGATAATTTTGAAAAATTTGGACTAAGTTTTAATATGGAAGAAGTTAAACCATGGTAAGCATAGAGTTATGAAAGATGGTTTTCACTTATTGTTTGGTCTTCCAGTTTTTAAAACCAAAATTAATCCGAATGAATATAATAAAAAAGACATTGTAGAAATAATTGATAATAATTTTAAAAAAGAAAAAGAAAGAAACGTTTGGTCCACAGATCCTTGGGGAACAAAAATACATCAATCTCTACACGATGATAACAATAAAAATTTCCAAACTCCAGATTATACCTTTGTTGCAAAAACATATGTAAAACCTTTGCAAGATTATCTTTCTCAATTAAATTTAAAACGAGATATTAAGTTTAATCTAAAAGTTATTAATTATACTGCTTCAAATTTTCAATCTTTAATGGAACCCCATCTGCACGGTAATAGTGAATTTAGTATGATTCACTATATAAAATTTGATAAAAATGAAAATGCCCCAACAACATTTTTAAACCCTTATAATTTTTTCGGTTACAATGTCCGAATGGAGCTTTTGTCCAATAAAATGAATTTAAAAAATTTGCAAAATAGCTGGAATATGGAAGAATGGGTTTATGATACAGAAGAAGATGATTTAATTATTTTTCCTGCAGTTTTGAAGCATATGGTAAAAAATAAAGATAGTAATAAACTAAGGATTACTTTAGCTGCAAATGTTGAGATATTCTAGAGGTCTTTATTAGCTCCTTATTTGAGTGTATAATATAATTTCTAGAAATTAATAATTTTGTAGACTGACTAGACAGACGCTATAGAGACTACAAAATTTAACCGCTATAGAGGAGAAATATTATGGCAAGAACAACGTTTGACGGACCGGTCAGATCACTAAATGGTTTTTTGGGAACAGGTCCAAATATGGCAGCTTCAATAACAGGCACCGTTGATGGTGGAACTGATATTGCAGGCATTGATGCCTATCAAGGAAAAATTATACAGGTTGGAAACGCTGACACTGTATTTAATTTACCTTCAATCATAGACACGGCTGACGGAGCTTCAGCAGGTGGAAGTGATCCAGCTAATTTAAACAGAGTAGGAATAAAGTATCACTTTATTGTAACTGCAAGTTTAACAGCTGCTAACACTTTTGTTTTAAATGCAGGAACTGCTGCTGGTAGAACAACAGCTGATGTTTTCAGAGGAATGGCAATCTACAACAATACAGCAACTGATCCAGGGGCTGTAACTGCTTTTTCAGCAGGTGGAACTGATACCCTAACTTTAACTGCAACTACTAAAGGTGGGCTAGAAGGTGCTCAAATTGAGTGTCAAGCAGTCGATGGTTTAATTTGGCAAATAAGCGCACAACTAATTGGTAATGGTGCATTTGCTCAACCGTGGAGTTAATAATTAAATAGTGGCTCCTTCGGGAGCCACAAACAGTAGGAGAAAATTATGTCAGGTGGAGGAAGTTTTACATCAGATCAAGGAAGTGCCCATGCTATAGCAACAGCACAAATGGTTGTACAAAACAGAAGAGCTAGGCTTACATCTATTCAAGCTAAAGGTAATGCAAGTGGTTCAATCATTTTTAAAAGTGGTGGAGCAACTGGTACAACGATTGCAACGTACTTATTCGGAACTGAAGGTTTAGATATGTATTTACCTGGTTCAGGTATTTTATTTGTAGACGGAATACATGCAACTATTGCTGGAACTGCAGGTGTAACAATTACATTTACTTAAGATGAGCAAAATTAAATTAGCTTATACAGGCGGTAAATACGCAGGCAAAAAGTTGATTGATATTGTTAAAAGTTTAAAGAAAAATCTTAAGGCTAAAAAAGCTAAACAAACACCTAGTAAAAGAACTCTTTCAGCAAGGAAATCTAAAGCAAATGTTGAAAGAGCTGGACGAGGAACTAAATCAATTAAAGCTTACAACATTAGAGCGGGAGCTAGAAATGACAAGATGGTTCCTATCAAAAAACAGTCACAAAAAGGTAGTTCTTTTCAAACACATAGCGTAAGAACACCTGGAGCAAATTCTGCTAGAGGCATGGGTTTGTCAAGATACGGAAGTGAAGGTTCTGCATCATCTTGGAGATCTGATATGGACAGGTTTCAAGAAATACCCTTAGCTTCTTTTTTTAAAAAAAACAAAAAAGCGCTTGGTGGTGTTGCTGGTTTTAAAAGAGGCGGAGATAATATGCCTGCTAGAAATAAAAAGAATTTTAGATCCACTAAAAGTGGTGCAGGTATGACAGCAGCAGGAGTTGCTTCATACAGAAGAAAAAATCCAGGAAGTAAATTATCAACTGCAGTAACGGAAGATAATCCAGGTAAAAAAAGATCAGCACGTAGAAAATCGTATTGTGCAAGATCAGCAGGGCAAATGAAAAAATTCCCTAAAGCCGCAGCAGACCCCAATTCTAGGTTAAGACAAGCTAGAAGAAGATGGAAGTGCTAGTAAAAAGTTACTGGTTATTTTTAGATACCCTTCTTTATGTTACACTGTACTCATTATTTATTTTAGTAATAATAGGAATATTTTTAAAAACTATGATTGACAAATTTTTTTATTCGTTCTTTGGAGCATTAGATAATATATGGAATTTTTTTACTGCATCTAAGGATGATAGTAAAAAAAGGAGAAAAGGAGAAAAAGATGATAGATAAATTAAAAAGTAAAGCTATGCATTACTGGTCAGACCACAAGATTGAATGTCTTGTAGTTGTTGTTCTTGTTGTAGCTTATATTGTTAAGTAATGAATTTAGTAGATTTACTTAAAAAAAATATAGTAATGGTTCCGGTTGTAGCTTCGGTTATAGTCGGAACTTTTACAGGTGTTAGATATATAGTAAATCTTACAGATACAATAAATCAAAACGAATTAAGACTTACCAACCTTGAAAGAGATGTTGGTGTATTAGAAACAAGTATTACAGATATTAACACGAGATTATCTTCTGCTGAAGCTACTTGGCAGATGGCCGAAAATTTATACAGAACTTTAGCTGATCAAGTTAGAGAGCACACTTACGATATAAAAGATTTAAACAGAGAAATGAACTATTAAGGATTTATGCAACATGGAGATAGCCAGGATGGATTACAGATTTACAGCGATACTGATTGTGATGATGACTTTGTTAGCATTGTTTGGTGGACCTGCGCATAGCAGAAATGACTATCTTAATAATGGTACTAGTACCTGTAGCACTGGTGATGTTAGCGTATCAATCGAACAGAGGGACTCAGAGAATAGGTATAGACACTTTAATTCTGATAATAATTATGACAGCCCTTCTGATGATAGGTCCTTACGTCTTACTTTTAGACACTATCTAGGATCAGCCTGCACTGATGATTTTAAAAAAGTACAACAAGAGAATATGGAGTTAAAACAACAACTAGAATTAATGAAAATGTGTGGAAAAGTAAATAAAAACCCTACTTTAAAATACAATCCAAACTTCCATTTGCTGGTCGCAAAATGCTCTGGTATATTAGTGAAGGATGAAAATCAGGAAAGACCTGAAGGTAGTGCTTGGGATGACCTAAGAGATGATTATCAAAAATTACCTGAACACAAAGATAAAAAATTTATGGGTACAAAGGATATAATGAAGAATAACACATTAAAAACACCACCCAAAGATTATATATTACCATTACCAAAGCCTAAAAAATGAGCCAAGATAGACAAGTTAGATTTAGTGATACAACATCAGTAGCCATGCCAATTAAAAATATGATTGGTATAGTTGTTGCAGTTGCTATGGGTGTGTTTGCCTATACTGAGGTCACTGCTAGACTAACATCGTTAGAGACATCACGTGAATTGTTTCAAGCTGATCTTCTAAAAAAAAGTGAGCAATTGCCTACGGACCAAGAACAATACATGTTAATAGAAGATTTATATAAAACAACAGAGAAGTTAGAGAAAACTCAAGAACAAAATATGACTAACAAAGTTAATATAGAATTTTTAAAAGCACAACTAGAAAAAGCATTAGATGATGTTGAAAATTTAAAAGATAAAGTTAGGCGAAATGGAAATGGTACACACGAATGATTGAATCTGTTGTAGCTTTATGTATGTTTATAGCAGGAGAACTAACAGAGCATCGTATTCAACCTGCAATGAGTGATTGTTTAAAAGGTAAGCGAGTTGCAGAAAGATCTTCTAGCGATAACATAGAATATAAATGTGGTAAAGTAGAAGCAGAAATAGAAAAAAATATTGATGGTAGCAAAGCAATAAAAAAAATAATAGAATGAACCTTTCACAAAATTTCACTCTTCAAGAGTTAATCAAATCAGACACGGCTATACGTTTAGGGATTGATAATAATCCTAACTCTGATCAAATAGAAAAATTAAAAACATTATGTGAAAATGTATTGCAACCGGTCAGAGACCACTTCGGTAGAGTTAAAATCACATCAGGGTTCCGTACTATTCAGCTTTGCCAAGCTATAGGGAGTTCAGAAAAATCTCAACATGCAAAAGCCGAGGCGGTTGATTTCGAATGTATAGGAGTTGACAACGCTGAAGTAGCTGATTGGGTCCATATGAACTGTGAAACAGATCAGCTGATCCTCGAGTTTTACACACCTGGAGAACCAAATTCCGGATGGATACACGCAAGTTACATACCTTATCAACCAAGAAGACAGTTTATGCATGCTTATAGAGAGAATAAAAAAGTTAAATACAAACCAATTATAGGAAAGGCGAAGGACTTAATATAATGGCAATAGGAAGAGGACAAATAACTGCACAAATAAACGGTAAGTTAAGAGGGGCTAGAGGTGAAAAAAAGAAAAAACTACAATTTAAAAACAAACTTAATCGCAAAAAAGCTAAGGTCTTCAAAGTTTAGTCAAAAAGTGATACAATCCAAGAAATTGTACAACCGTAAAAAGGATAATAATGGCGACTTCAGGGACGACTACATTTGATCTATCTATAGAAGAAATTATACAGGAAGCCTACGAAAGATGTGGTATGACTACAACTAGTGGTCATAGTTTAAAATCAGCTAGAACTAGTTTAAATTTATTGTTTGCAGAATGGGCCAATAGAGGTATCCACTTATGGAAAGTATCCTTACATGAAAATCAATTAGTTTCTGGACAAGCTGAATATTCAGTAAGTTCTGGAGTAAGTGATGTTCTTGAAGCATTTGTTTCAACTACTGGTGCAGGCTCAAATACAACAGATACTCAAGATGTTGCTTTAACTAAAATTGACAGATCTGCTTATTCAGCACTTCCCAATAAATTAGCCGTAGGTCAGCCTTCTCAATACTATGTAGCTAGGCAAGATACTCCAAAAATATATTTATACCAAGCCCCTAATTTAAATACATATACTTATTTAAAGTATTATGTAATTAAAAGAATTGAAGATGCTGGATCTTATACTAATGATGCTGATGTAGTATTTAGATTTTTACCTTGTATGGTTGCAGGACTTGCTTATTATTTATCTATGAAAAATTCACCAACGCTTGTACAACAAAATAAATTAATTTATGAAGACCAACTTAAGAGAGCTCTTGATGAAGATGGTCAAAGAGCATCTACGTTTATTACACCTCAATCTTTTTACCCTAATGGAATATAATAATGGCAAAATGGGCAACAGGTAAAAGAAGTTTATCAATATCAGATAGATCTGGAATGGCTTTTCCTTATACGGAAATGGTTAAAGAATGGAATGGTTCTTTAGTTCATTATTCTGAATTTGAACCAAAACACCCTCAAATAAGAAGAAGACATTTTACTGCTGATGCAATCGCATTACAAAATACAAGACCACAACGATTTCAACAGCCCACAGATATTTCAAATATAAATCCACAGGCACCCCAAGATGATACAATAGTAAGTTCAGGTGGTTCTATGGTTGGAATAGCTAATTTATCATTACCCGGTCAATTTGCTTTTCAAACACAATACATAGAAGTAACTAGAGATGGAGTAACTTCAATTTTACATAGTATGATTCCACAAAATCCTTCTTTACAAAATAGAAGAAGACAAGCAGATTTAACTTTAGGTAACATAACAGTGAGTATTACATAATGGCAGTAACATATTCTAATTTTTTGACACAAGTAAGAAACTATACCGAAGTAGATAATAATGTTTTAACAGACGCAATACTTCAAGACTTCATAAGATCTGTTGAATTAGATATTGCTGGTAAAGTTGATTATGATGATTTGAGAAAATATTCTACATCCAACTTTACATTAAATAACAGATATCTAAGTTTACCCTCTGATTTAACTATAATAAGATCGGTACAAGTTATCAATAGCGGCACTAGACAGTTTCTAGAAAAAAGAGATACAAGCTATATTTCTGAATATAATAGTTCTTCAGCTACAGGGGTCCCTGCCTATTGGGCTAGTTGGGATGATTTTAATTTATTAGTGGCACCTGTTCCTAATTCAGCATATGAAGTACAAATAAATTATATTACGGACCCACCTCAATTTACTTCAACTAACGAAACTTTTATATCTAAATATCAAGAATCTATGTTGTTACATGGTGTTCTAACAGAATCTTTCAGATACCTAAAAGGTCCTATGGATATGTACAATCTTTACGAAAAGAAGTACAATGAAGAAGTACAGAATTTTGCCCTACAACAAATGGGTAGAAGAAGACGAGCGGAGTATGATGATGGTGTACCTAGAGTACAAATACCTTCACCTCCTCCAAACACAAATTAATAAGGAGAATAATTATGGCAATAACAACAAATGCAATCTGTGATTCTTTTAAAAAAGAATTACTACAAGGAAAACACGATTTTGATACATCATCTGATACTTACAAATTAGCGATGTATACAAGTTCTGCAACTTTAGGAAAGTCAACAACAAACTATGCAACTACAAATGAAGTTACTTCATCAAACTACACAGCGGGTGGTGGAGCACTAGTCAATCAAGGTGTAAAAGTTTCATCTTCAGTAGCTATTACTGATTTTGCTGATCTTAGTTTTCAAAACGTAACTCTTACTGCAAGAGGTGCTTTGATTTATAATACAACAACTGACGGTGGTACAGGTACTACTGATGCAGTCGCTGTATTAGATTTTGGAAGTGATAAAACTGCAACTGCAGGGACATTCACTATTCAATTCCCAGCATTTACTACTTCTGCTGCTATTTTAAGAATAGCCTAATAAAGGAATAAGATGATATGGCTACTGGATGGGGTAAGAAAACATGGGGTGCAGAATCTTGGGGAGACCTAAGCGATACCTCCGTTAACCTTAGTAGCCTATCATTAACAACATCAATTGGAACTGAAACAACATCTGCAAACGCTATTGTTTCAGTTTCAGGTATACAATTAACTTCTACTATTGTATCAGCAACAGCAGGGACTTCTGCTTTAGTTTTAGCTACTGGAAATTTAGAGTCTATGGCTGTTGGAAGTGTTTCAACACCTATTGGACAAGATGTTGCTGTATCTGGTTCACAATTAACTTCTACTTCAGGAACTGCAACAGTAGATGACACAACTTTGACAGGAGAAGGTTGGGGTAGAGGTGAATGGGGAGAGTTTGCTTGGGGTGATAATTTTTCAGTTCAATTAACTGGTCTACAGGCTTCAGCAACTTTTGGTAGTGATGTTACTGCATTTACAGATGTTACCGCTTCAGTTACAGGACAACAATTAACTGCTTCTTTCTCTCATCCATCTTTTTCAATTCAAATTGACCAAGATATATTTGTATTAGCTTCGGAAGATCAATTAGATGCGTTAACTACATCCTCTACAGTAACAGCAGATGCCAATGTAAGTGTAACAGGTATTCAAGCTACAATGTCTATAGGAACTGCTGTAGGTGGTCTTAAAACTCCAGTAGATGTTACAGGTATCCAAGCTACTATGACTTTGGGTTCTATAACCCTAATTCAATCAACTAATGAATCGGTTACCGGACAACAGTTAACAATGGCTCTTGGACAGCACGCAGATATACCAGGTCAAATTATAGGTGTAGGAGGGTTACAATTAACAAGCTCTATAGGATCTGTAACAGCAGAGGGTGCTGCAAACATTGATGTTACAGGCATACAATTGACAGCTTCTGTTGGAAGCCTTAATATAACAGCATGGGCAGAAGTAGATCCAGACGTAAGTAATACTTGGCGAGAGGTTGATCGAGCTGCTTAAATAAGGTAAAATTATAATTATTTAGGAGATAAAAATTTATGACATCTAGTTATTCTACAGATTTAAAACTCGAACTAATGGTGACTGGCGAAAACGCTGGTACATGGGGAGATTTAACAAATACAAACTTAAATGTAATTCAACAAGCAATCGCTGGTTTCGAACAAGTAACCTTATCAAGTGGTGGTACACTAGCACTTGTGATGTCAGACGGTGCGTTGTCAAACGCAAGAAACATGGTAATTAAATTTGCTACAGCTTCAATTGCTGCTAGCACAATTTGTACAATTCCAGATTCAATAGAAAAATTTTATATTTTTGATGCAACGGGTTTGACTAATCCAACTAACCTTACAATTAAAACTGCATCAGGTACTGGATTTACTTTAGACCAAGCAAAAATTTACGCAGCATATTCTGATGGTACAAATTTAAATGAAATTTCATTAGACTCTTTAGGTGGCACTGTTGCTGCTGCAAATATTTCGGGCACGATTGCAACTTCGCAAATTGCAGATGATGCTGTGACTTCAGCAAAAATTGCTGACGATGCAATTACATCTGCCCTTATAGCAGATGATGCTGTTGGTGCGGATCAACTTGCTAACACTGCAGTAACTGCAGCATCTTATACTACAGCTAACATAACTGTAGATGCACAGGGAAGACTTACTGCTGCATCTAGTGGAGCAGGCGGAGACGGAAGTTATGTTCCAAGATTAATTGCAAATGGACCTGCTTCAGGTAACTTAACTACACCAGGTAATGCATCAAAATTTTACGCTTACGTTTTTTCAGGTGGTGGAGGAGGTGGCTCACCATCCAATAGTAGATCAGCTGGCAGTGGAGGAGCGGGTGTTACTGGATTTTTTTCAGGAAATGCAGCAGCTTCCACAACTTATGCTTACTCCGTAGGAGGAGCAGGAGCAGGGGGAAATAGAAATCCTGTACCCTCAGGACAGTATGGAAACCCTGGAAGTGCTGGTGGTGCCTCGTCAATTACTGGTTTAGTTCCTGCAGTAGCTGGTGGTAACGGAGGCCAAGGAGCACCGGATGCCCACGGACCGGCTATGTCCCCTGGAAACCCTGGTGCGGCAAATCCCGCAGCGGATTTTACATTACCGTTTGGTTATTTAGCTGGAAACTCTATTGCGAACGCTGGTGGTAACTCAGCCTCTGGTGGTGCGGGTCATATAACATTTTTTGATGATGGGGGTCAATAATGGCTTACGTAATTGAATTAAACAACGAAGTAGTTAATTTTGCAGAAAACGAAACACAGAAAAATGATTTAATTCATTTTTTTCCACCCGCTGTATCTCATGAAATAAGTGATGAAAATTTTACTAAAATTAAAAAAAATTTAGCAGTAGTATCTGTTTCTGGGGGAGTTATATCAATAACAGAAAACGCTCAATACGCTACTGATGAGTTTGCGCCTGACGAAACTTCATTAAAACAATATCATAACGTATTAAAGGGACTACTAAAAGTTTATTTAAATGCTCATAACACTAGCCATTCAATTTATTCTGACGCACAGAGTTATTATAATACTTTAAATACTTTAGATTATTCAACATTAACTTTTCCTTTTATCGGGACTTGGGAAAAATATTGTGAAGATAACTCAATAACTTATATACATACTTTACAAATACCTTAATTAGTATACAAAATACTTAATGTTTGAAAACGTTATTAAATTTAAGGCGTGTAAAGAATATGTTGAAAACAACAAAGATATTTTTCCTGTACCGACAAAAACTAATATTCCGGAGTGGTTTAAAAAATTAGAGCACTCGGCTACAAATCAAACAATTAAGGGATGTATACCCTTTTTAGAAACTCTAACTTCAGGCTATCTACTAAAGATGCCAATAGATTATCTAATAGAACATAATGTGGATTTTAAGGATAAAAAACAAGCTGGTTTTATGACTGGAATTTATCCAGATAATAATTTATCTAATAAGATAAATATTAACTATACTGATAGACCATCTTCACATCCAATTAAGCAATTAGGGGGTAGTCCTTTAGTTGATAAAAATAAAAAACTTCCTTTTCATAAAATATTAAATCCTTGGCAAATAGAAACCCCTCCTGGGTATTCAACTCTTTTTGTACCTCCTTTAAATAATTCAGATGATAGATTTTCTATAATTCCAGGTATTGTAGATACTGATTCTTTTGTTAACACTCATGAAATTAATTTTCCAATCGTAATAAATGGGGACAAATACGAAACACTATGTTCAACAATTAAAAGAGGTACTCCTTATGTTCAATTAATTCCTTTCAAAAGAGATGATTGGAAGATGAAAATAGAAAACACCGAGGATAATAAAATAAGTGTGAATAAATTTTTTCAAGTTAAACATGTTGTTCATAATTATAAAAAAGTTTTTTGGCGAAAAAAATCATGGAAATAAGAGAAAGTGTATCAAACTACATAGTAACATTTGATAATGTAGTTCCAAATAAAGTATTAAATAGTTTTTATAAGTATTGTAAATATAATACTGATTTTACCAAGGCACAAATTATTGGCGAAAAAAAAGATAGATCCTCTGAAATAATTAATGAAAACGTTAGAAATGTTAGTAGTTTAAGATTAGATAAATATACTAATAGTCTTACTCAAATACATTGGGCTAATTTACTTAATTTTACTTTCTCTTATTTTATAAAAGAATACCAAATTATTTTAAATATGAACAATATTAGTTTTAAAATTACAAATATAGATCTTTTAAAATACCAAAAAGAGGGACATTACAGTTTTCATGTTGATGATTGTGAAGGTTATCATAGAACTTTTAGTTGTATTCTACTTATTAATGATGAGTATGAAGGTGGTGATTTATTTTTTAAAAATGTAGTAACAAAAGAAATAACTAAAATTAATAAAGTTAAAAACAGAATTATTATATGGCCAAGTAATTTTTTATTTCCACATAAAATTTCACCAGTAACAAAAGGAGAAAGGTTTTCGGTGGTAGCATGGGCAGTATAGGAAAAGACTTTAAATATAAAATAATAAAAAACTTTTTATCGAAAGACGAAAGGGATATATTAACAATATATTGTGAAATTAAACACAGAAATAACTTTAGTAGTTTTGATTTTGACCAAAGTAACAACGCAGACACTAGATACTATGGAGATGCTGTAATAGATTCATTATTAGTAAAAAAGAAAAAACTAATAGAAAGAGAATGTGGAAAAAACCTTTTAGGAACTTATTCTTTTTGGAGAGCTTATACTAGATTTGCTGATTTACCAAAGCACACAGATAGACCAGCTTGTGAAATAAGTGTAACAGTTAGTATTGGTGGGGATGATGTAAAGTGGCCTATTTTTATGGACGGTACTTCTATCAGCTTAGAAAAAGGAGATGCCGCACTTTATCTGGGTTGTGAAGTTTCTCATTGGAGAGAAGAATTTGAAGGTGATTGTCAGTTTCAATGTTTCCTACATTACGTAGATGCAGATGGTGAAAATAAACAACAGTATTTAGATAAAAGAAACAATTGGGGGCAGTCGTGAAAATAACCCAAAACAAGGACGGTAGTGGAGAAATTAGTTTTACAGATCAAGAAATTGATATTTTACAAAAAAAGAAAAAACTTATTTTACCTCTTCCTTTTTTAAAGGATTTTATAAACCTATTTATGGGCTTATTTTTTGAAATGCATAAAAAAATGGATAAAGATTTAGTAAGGTCTACTACACAAAAAGACAAAAATATAGATATAAACGAACCTAATAGTAAGGTTTAATTGTTGATTGCATTGAGGTATAATAGCCTATGCCTTTAACAAAAGTACAAATAGCACCCGGATTCAACAAACAAGTAACTGAAACAGGCGCAGAAGGTCAATGGACTGATGGCGACTTTGTGAGGTTTCGATATGGGCTACCTGAAAAAATAGGTGGTTGGGAACAGCTTGTTAACGCATCTTTAGTAGGTGCAGCAAGAGAACAATTTATTTGGGCTGATTTAGACGGCAGAAGATATGCTGCAATAGGTACAAATAAAGTTTTAATAATTTATTACGAGAGTTCCTTTTATGATATTACACCACTAGGGACAGCTATAACTGGATGCACATTTGATACTGTAAATACTTCAGCAACAGTTACCGTCAATAAGGCCGCACACACACTTCAACCAGGAGATTTATTTACATTTACTTCAGTAACTCCTCCAACAGGAGCAGGTTACAGTGCATCAGATTTTGAAACAAATACTTTTCAAGTGGTCACTGTTCCAAATAGTGATACATTCACTATTACAATGGCTAGCGCAGCAGGGACCACGGTCAACGGAAGTGGATCTGCAACAGTCAATCCGTACATTAGTGCAGGTGCTTTAGGGTTTACTTATGGATTTGGTTGGGGAACAGGATTGTGGGGCGGAGGCCAACAAGTATTTGGAACTCTTAACGGAGCTTTACTAGATGATACCGCAGGTACTGGAGGATCTGGGACTTCCATTACACTTGCATCAACAACTGGATTTCCAACTTCTGGAACAATAAAGGTTGGCGCTGAATTTATTTCTTATACTGGTATATCTACGAATGATCTTACAGGGATTACTAGAGCAACTGGAGGCACTAGATCTGCTCATGCGTCTGGATCTGGTGTTGAATACTACACTGGTTGGGGACAAGCTTCTTTATCTTCTACATTAACAATAGATGCTGCCTCATGGTCTTTAGATAATTTTGGAGAAAAATTAATTGCTACTATTAAAAACGGTAAAACTTTTGAATGGAATCCTATTAACTCTAACCCAAATGCATTGACCACAAGAGCAACGGTTGTAAGTGGTGCACCAACAGCATCTGTTATGTCTTTAGTTTCAGATAGAGATAGACATTTACTTATGCTTGGAACTGAAACCACTATTGGAAGTAGTGGTACTCAAGATAAAATGTTTATAAGATTTTCTGATCAAGAAGATATAAGTGATTATACACCAACTTCAGTAAACACTGCTGGTACTTTTAGAATAGATGCTGGTACTAAAATAGTAGGAGCAGTAAAAGGAAAAGATTATACTTTAGTGCTTACGGATAATTCAGCATATGTAATTCAATTTGTTGGTCCCCCTTTTACTTTTTCAATTAGACAAGTAGGTTCTAACTGTGGAGCGATAGGTCAACACTCTATTAAATACGTTAATGGTGCTGTCTATTGGATGGGAGAGTCTGGCGGCCTCTTTGTTTATGATGGTACTGTTAAATCTTTACCATGCAAAGTTGAAGATTTTGTGTTTACAAATAAAGGGGACAATCTTGGTATTAATTATGCTAATGGTGAATCAGTATACGTAGGCTTAAATCATTTATATGAAGAGCTTACTTGGTTTTATCCTAAAGCTGGATCCGATTTTAATGATAGATGCGTAACGTATAATTACCAAAGCGGAACTTGGACAACAGGTTCTTTAGCAAGGACTACATGGATAGATGCAAATTTATACGATGTTCCTTATGCAACTGAATTCACTTCAACAACCACACCAACTTTTCCTTTAATTCAGGGAGTAACAAGCATAAATGGTGGAACTATTTACTACGCTCATGAAACAGGAATTAATCAAGTTGATACCGCTGGGAATAAAACAGCGATACTTGCCTTTATTGAATCAGGTGACTTTAGTTTAAACGTTGAGGGTGATGCTCAAGTATTTATGAGTATGAAAAGATTTGTCCCTGATTTTAAATTAATTGAAGGTAATGCACAAATTACAATACAGTTAAGAGACTTTCCTAGCGACAGCCAAGCTTCTTCACCTCTAGGACCATTTACAGTAACCTCAACCACTGATAAGGTAGACACAAGAGCTAGAGCAAGATTTGCTAGTTTAAAAATTGCAAATACATCTACCGATCAAAATTGGAGATTTGGAACTTTTAGAGCTGATGTACAACCCGATGGTATGAGAGGATAATGGACGAAATATTTTTACAAGATTATGCTAACAATGTAGCACAAGCTCAAGATCCTTTTGGTATTGCGGCAGTACAATCACAACCAGGATTTGAAAACTATCAACCTAGTTTTGCAAACCAAGAGTTAGCTCCTATGGGCTTAACTGAACCTCAAGGAACACAACTACCAGACTTTAAGGAAATGGCAAAAAACGTAGCTGAAAATCAAGCTAAAAATTTTTTAATTAAAAAAATTGGTTTAGAGGGTATTCAAGGAAATATATTAAGCTCAGTCTTAGGGGCTAACCCTTACGTTCAAGGTATAGCAACTATAGGATCTGCCCTTACTGGCAATTCTTTGAATATGTCAAATATTTTAGCGCAAAAAAGAGCTGAAAAGAATTACGAAATGAATCAGAGAAGAATGCAAAATGAATTAAATAAACAACAAACACAAGAAATACAAAAAAGATTAGACGCACAACCTGTATCAGATCAAGACAGAGGAAGAGGACAAACACGTTCGTCTCCAACACCTTCTGCTAGACAATCTAGACAATCTAGACAAACATCAGGGTCAGGTGGCTTACATAGTGGGTATTAATGGCTAGAGTAGATATAGTAATTCCAGAGCCAAGCTCTACTTATTCACAAGAAAATCAAAGACAGGTAAGTCAGTCTTTACGAACGATGCAAGATAAGTTAAATACTTCTTATCAACAAGAATTAAAAAATGAACAAGATGCATTTAATTATTTTTTATTATGACAATTAGATACAAAAGCGATACATTTAGTTTGACTACAACAAACGTTACTACAGTTTTAACGTGCCCAGCAGATGCAACGGTGCTTGTTAAAAACTTACAAGCAGTTCATGATACAGCTAGCAATGTGGATACTTATGCCTTGCTGACAAAGTCCGGTGGTTCCGCTGTTAAAATAGCTTACAAAGAACTTAATAAAACTCAAGCTAACATGATAGAAGAAACTTTATCTATGGAAGCAAGTGATGTTTTATCAATGCAAGCAGGAACAGCTAACGAAATAACAGGTGTTGTAAGTTATGCTCTTATAGACAGATCACAAGAAAATGGCTAGAAAATTTAAAGACTTTCGGGAAAGAGATAAGCCCAGTAAAAGACCTAGAAGACACTGTAAGTCACCAAATAAAAAAAAGAAATTGCAAAATAATAAGAAGTATAATAGACAAGGGCGTAGACAAAAATAACAGGAGAATTAAATGAATGATTTACCTAAAATCCCTGCAGAAGCAAAAGAAATTATAAAACATAAAAGAACAGGCAAAGTATATGTTAGTAAAACTGATTTTGATAATGATGTTGCTGATCCCAATACTGATACTACTGTGGATGACTTTAGACAAGACCTTGAAATCAAAGTTACTAAAGTTTCTATGGGTGCGCTAACAAAAAAATAATGATTAATATAATTGACGGTTTTTATGAACCTAACCATTTAGGATTAATAGTTTTAAATTTTGTAAATCTACATTTTGAAAGCAAACACCAACCTTTTGAAAGATACTTTGGTGGTGATAGAAAATTAGGCTATCCAGTTTACGAGACAGCTAAACTAGTTAAAGGTGGGGATTTAGCTCCCTATAATATATTTGCAGAAACATGGGAAAAAAAGTCTAAAATAAAACCCTTATATATAAATACATTTTTTAGAAAAACTAAATTATCTGAACTCAAAGAGTCACCTTCATGGAAGCAATATAAACCACATTGTGATCAAGAATATTTTGATATAGCTGGTTTATTATATTTCAATTCATCCTTTCTTAAAGATGGAACTTATATTTTTAATGCTAAGCATGATTATGAACCAACTGTGATTGTGGGTTCAAAATATAATAGATGTGTTTGGTATAATCCTTCACTTCCTCACTCACCAACTATGGAACAAAAAGTAGAAGAAAGGTGGGTCCAACCTTTTTTTATAATACATAAGGAAGAAACATTAAAAAAATATCTAAACGAAGTAGGTATTAAAAAATATGAATCCTAGAGGCGCAACCGAAATACAAATGGAGATGCTGAATAAGTATGTCTCAAAGGATTTATTAGATCAAGTACAGATTTGTACTTCTATTCCTGGTAAAGTTCCCTTAGCTCCGGATAAACTTAATATTCTCTGGCAAAAAAATTCTTGGGACCAACCTAACCTACAAAAGTTTTTTACCAATAAATCAAGAAATAAAGAATATGATTGGTACGTATTCAATAGTCATTGGAATTATGAGAAGTTTAGATATGCTTTCGATATACCCACAGAAAAATCTGTAGTAATAAAAAATGGTATAGACAGTTTTCCAATTAGGAAGATATATAAAAGAGGAACTCCTATAAAATTAATACATCACTGCACTCCTTGGAGAGGTTTAAATGTTTTATTGCGTGCAATGCAAGAAGTTGAAAACCCTAATATAATGTTAGATGTGTACAGTTCTTGTAAAGTATATGGATCTGAGTTTTCAGACACTACAGAAAAAGATTTTGAAGAGTTGTATGAACAAGCTAAACAATTACCTAACGTTAATTATATTGGTTACAAACCACATGAATATATAAAAGAAATGATGCCTAATTATGATATGTTTGTATACCCATCTATATTTGAAGAAACATCTTGTGCATCAGCACTAGAAGCTTTAGCATCAGGAGTACATGTAATCACTAATAATTTTGGAGCTTTGTATGAAACTTGTGCAGAGTGGCCCGTATACATTAATTACTCAAAAAATTACGAACAGATGGCGGAGGATACAGGAGCAGCTATTAATGTAGCAGCATCTTATTTACATGAAAATTTTATGCAAGAACATCTGCAAGAACAACAAAACTTTTACAAAAGATTTTATAGCTGGGAAAAAAAGGGTATAGAGTGGACAAACTTTTTGAAAGGAGCTTTAAATGAAAGAAACAGTAAATGAAGACACTTACCAAACTTTAAAAGAAGTTGCGGTAACATCATACGAAAAAGCAACTCTTCCTATGTGGAAACCGGACACCGGACAAAAAGAAGAAAAGAAAATAACTAAGTCACCCTATAACATTATGATTTGTACACCTTGCCATAGTGATGTGACTATGCATTACACGCAAGCTCTTTTAGAATTACAACAACTTTGTATTAAAAAAGGAATAAGAATAACATTTACTTTGTTAAAATCCTCTTTGGTGACTCAAGGAAGAAATTTATGTGTTTCAGCTTTTTTAGATTCTAATTGTACACATATGTTATTTGTAGATTCAGACATATATTTTAGAGCAGAATCTATTATTAAAATGTTAGATCTAGACAAAGAATTAATATCTATTCCTTACCCACTTAAAACTATGATGTGGGATAAACTTTATAAAAAGTGGAATGATGGTGAAGTTAAAAACGCTGGAGATATACATAGATGGTTAAATACATACCCAATGAAAGTAGCAGATGTTAATAACATAACTTTAGATAGTGGTGTTATGGAAGTTACACATAGTCCTACAGGATGTATGCTAATTAAAAGAGCAGTGTTTGACAAGATGATAAAAAAATATCCAGATAAAAACATAGTTCAAAAGACAGTTATAAATGGTGAGTATGTAGATAGACCTCATTTATGGAACTTTTTTGATTGTATACATGACCCTGAGACTAAGACATATTTAGGTGAAGATTTTTCTTTTTGTAAGCTTTGGAAAGATATCGGGGGTAAATGTTATGTCTTTGTTAATGACCCAATCATCCATGTAGGCGAACATCAGTACGAAGGATGTTTTAGAGACGAGTTGAAACTAGCCGACTAAAATGGTATTATTTCATACTTAAGATCTTAATTAGGAGAATTTATATTAATGTTACAATTTTTACCCTACGCATTAGCAGCCTACGGAGGTTATAAAGGATACAAGGGCGCCAAAGATTCAGGTGCTTCTGGATTACAAAGAATACTTGGAGGTGCCTTAGGTGCTTACAGTGGTTACAATTTAGGACAAGTAGGTGGTTTTGCAAAGGGTGCTGGGTTTGGAAACGCAGCTTCAGCTAATTTTGTACCTACCTTTAGTAGCCTTCCTGGAGTAAGTGGCCTGCCTGGAATGGGTGGTGCTCAAGATCCTAGTACTATGTCTAAATTCTTAGGTGTAGACAGAGACGGAAGTATGATTCCAAATCCAAATTATATTGAACAAGGAACTAGTGGTGGAAATCTTTTAGATATTTTGAAAAGACAAAAAGCTGATGGAACAGGAATGGAATACAGCCCAGGAAAAGTTTCAGCTGCAATTGCTGCAGGAACTTATTTAAGTGGTGCGTTTGATCCACAACCAACAGATGTTTATATGCCTGGATACAATATGAATTATTTAAACATGAAAGAAAAGAGACCTCAATATACATACATAGACCCGGACACCGGACAAGAAAAAGCATACGAAAAAATTTATTCTCCTGAAGAAGCAGGACGAGGTGATCCAAGAATGGGTCCTTACTCAGTAAATGTTCAAAGATTTAATACCGGAGGACTATCAAGTATTCAAAAATTTAATGAAGGTGGTATTAACTATCTTCCATCAAAAGTTTCACATGACGAAAATGATGCTAACAACTATGTTAGAGCATCCGGTTATGTAGAGGACGGAGAAGGCGTAGGAGACAAAGACGAGGATACAATGTTAGCTCAATTAGCAGACGGAGAGTTTGTAACAAGAGCAGATGGAGTATTAGGTGCTGGAATCATAGCTGGAGGAAATCCAAATAGTATGAAAGATATGAGAGAAAAAGGTGCCCAATATTTCTATGAACAACAAAAAAGATACAAGCGTGTATTTGATTTATTACAGGATAGAAATGGCAACAGCAAACAAAAAACAAATTAAACCTTTAGTAAGTATTCTTCCCTTAGAACCTAAGGATATAGAAAGATTTTGGCCTTTAGCTGAATTTATGGTTTCTGAGTCTTTAGCTTTTTCTGGTAAATACGCAGACTCTACTTGGGTTATGGATGAACTAAAAAAAGATACTATGCAATGTTGGATTATGTTTGGTTCAGACGAATTTGAAGAAAATAAAGTATTTGGTATTTGTGTTGGTAGAATTGGTGTTATGCCAAATTATAATCAATATGAAATTGTAATATGCACAGGAAAAAGAAGAGAATTATGGGAAGATAATTTAATAAAATCAGTTACTGATTTTGCTACTTCTAACAAATGTAAAAGATTAAGTATAATGGCCAGACCCGGTTGGGAAAAAGTTTCCAAAAAATGGGGATGGAAAAAGAAACACGTACAACTAGAGAAATGGATATAATATGAGTTTTTTTGGAGGAGGAAGATCACAAGCACCAGCAACACCAAGTTCGCAAACATCTTTTGTTAGAGAAGCACCGGGTATTGAAGAAAGAAAAATAGAATTAATGGACATTGCGCGTCAAGTAGCACAAAGCCCAATAAATCTTCCAGACTATAAAGTAGCAGGACTAGGTGCGTTAGAACAACAAGGAATGACTGCAGCGGGTACTACAGGTATTGGAGCCCCTACTGTTCAACAAGGTATAAATCAAGTAACAGGAGCAGCGTCTCCAATTGGAGCATCACAGATATCCCAATATTTAAATCCATATCAATCTTACGTAACAGGTGAGATCGGAAGACAATCTCAAATAATGCAAAACCAATTAGCTAATCAAGCAGTTAAATCAGGAGCTTTTGGTGGAGGAAGAGAAGGTGTTCAACAAGCAGAACTACAAGGCAGAGCTTTATCAGCAATGGGACAAGCTCAAGCACAAGGTTTTAACACAGCATTAGGTGCAGCGCAAAGACAACAACAAGTTGGCTTACAAGCAGGTCAGCAGTTAGGTCAATTAGGTTTAGGCCAACAACAAATGGCTCAAGGGGATATTAATCAATTAATGGCTTCGGGTGGGGTTCAAAGACAACTTGCACAACAAGCACTTGATGCACAAAGACAATCTACATTACAACAACAATACGAACCATACCAAAGAGCTGAGTTCTTGTCTAACTTGTATGCTGCAGGACCTAAGTCTTCTTCTCAAGTTACAATGGGTACACAACCATCTACTAGTCCATTAGCACAAGCTGTTGGAACTGGTATAGGAGCATTTACAGCATTTCAGGGCGTGAAACCAACCGGAACGGCTTAGGAGGTTCGATGTCGCTTAACAAAGTTTTAAACAGACCTATGTTTCGTAAAGAAGCTCTTAGAAAAGGTGTGCTTAAAACTATTAATGCAAATACAGGTATCATGGTAGGACAACCGTACACTGAGGCACCAGTCCCAGCCCTAAGAAAACCACCAACATTTATGGAAAGAATGAAAGTGAGTGGCCCAGTAAGAATGGGAGGAAATTTAATTAGAAGCGCAGCTAACATACCAGCATATTATGGTTTTACTGGAGGTATGAAAGTAGGAGAAGCTATGGGTATAAATGATCCTGTAGGACAAACACTTTCAGGTTTAGGAGGAGCTTATGGTGCTTCAAGAGCATTGCCTGCTTTAGCAAGTATAGGTTTTCTTCCAAGTGCAGTTGGTTTAGCCACTATAGCTGGAGTAAAAAATAGAGTTGAAGCAGGTATTAAAGAGAGAGCAAGAATTAACGCAATGTCTCCTAAGGAACGAGCTGAATTTGAAAGACAAAACAGATTAAAATCTACTGATTACATGAGCCAAGGTGTATCAGACCAAGATTTATTTGGAAAGTTTGTACCAAAAGCACCAGAAGATATTATAACAAGATCTTCAGCAGCACCTAAAGAAGGACCAGGTTCTGGAAGAGTTACAGGAAATAAATCAAAAGAATTAAAAGCTGAAGGCGATCCACTGCTACAGGACAACGTAGCTGATTCAAATGACATAGCTAATTTAGATAGTATACAAGAAAACACATTAACAGGTGGAACTCCACCGCCTCCAGGCGAAGATGGAATTACAAATTACACAAGCACTTTATCTGAGGATAGAGAGAGAAGAGAAGCGGAAGCTTTATTAACTGCTCCAGAAAAAAAGAAAATTAAAAAAAACAACGAAGCTGCAGGAAACAATGAAATAGCATTAGGTGGACCTTCTGATGATAAAGAATTTAATAAAACAATAGCCCTTGCTAAAAAATATCAAGAAGAAGTATTTAAAGGTGAAGGATCACAGGCTGGTTTAGTATTTTTAGCTAACCTTGCATCAGGATTATTGACAGGAACTACAGCAAGAGCGGGATTGGGAGGAGCCATGGAAGTATTTGGTCAAGCAATAGGCCCTGCTGTAAATAATTATGCAACAATAAAACTAAAAGAAGGTGAACTTAGAGCTCAAAACAGAGAAGCATCACTAAATGCTGCAGTAGATCATATGAAATTTTTAAATGATGCAGCTATAGCAGAAGCTGAAGGTAGAAAACCCGCTGAAATTGATCAATATGGAATTGTTCAAGTAAGAGGTACTGACGGAAAATTAAGAAATTACAGAGGTGTTACTTTTAAAAATGGTACTGTAGGTATGCCTGCAGGGTTAGATGCTAATGGTAAAGAGCAATATGTTCCTATTCCTCAGGGTGCTCCAGTTATGAATAGTGAGGGTGTTGCTGTAGGTCAATTTGAAGATTTTAAAGAACAAAAAGCAATAGGCACAAGACTTACTGAATTACATGATATTTTAGGAAATAGGTACGATGCACTAGCTACTGCAAGAGAAGTATTACGTATAACCGGCCAACCAGAGGCAAAAGCAGGTGCTGGATTAACAGTAGACCAATTTACAAGAAGAATACTTGGTGTAGGAAAAGAATTATTTAAAGGTGATACTTCATTAGATTACAATGCTGATTTAACAAAATTATATCAATTAGAAAAAGATGAAATTGCAGCACTTGATAGAGCTCTAGCTGCAGGGGAAATAACTCAATCTGAATATGATAGAGATAAAAAAGGAATTACAATTGGAGAATTAGATAAGGGTGGTTTATTAGCAGAAACAAGAAAAAGAATTTTAGATAATTCTGGTTCAAAAGGTTTTTATTCAAATTTAAGTAGAGATGATCAAGAGGCACTTGCAGTTTATGAAACTAAACTTGTTTATGCACTTGCAAACACATTTAAAGATCAAGATAGATTAACACAAAGAGATATTAATGCTGCGAAAGAAATTGTAAACATATTCTCATTAGGAAGAGCTTCTGCTGATGTAGAATCTTCTATAAGAGCTATTGCTAGAGGTCTTGAGTCTGACATCAGAAGACAAGAAAGTTTATTTACTGCTGCAGGAGGATTAGAAAAAACATTAGAAGATCTTAGAAAATTGAAAGATTTTGCTCCTTTCAGTAATCAAAGTGATTTAGCCTCTACATTAGCTGGTGATTTAGGAGAAGAAGAAATTAAAAAACGATTAGAAGAAATGGAATTAAAATAATGGCTAGTTTAAAAGATATTCAAAATCAACTAGATAATAATACTTTTGATCCAAGTAAGTATAGCAGACAGGAAAGAGATCTAATTGATGCTGCAATTAAAAAAGGATTAATTACAGGTCCTTCAATGTCAGAATTACAATCACAAAGAGCAGGTGCTGCAAAAGATGTAGCTACTATTGACGAGGCAGTAAAGAATCCAATTGGTGTAAGATTACAGCAAACAGGAAGCTCGTTGGATGGTAGATCAGAAGCAGTTCTTGCTGGAGATCTTATAGGATCTATTACACCCTATGTTGCAATGAGAAAAAAAATATTTAGTGCAGCTAAATCAAAAGTACCAGGAGATAAATCAACAGGTTTATTTGCTAGAACTAAAATGTTTAGCAACTTTTCAGATAAATTAACTGCAAGACTACCAGGACGATTTAAATTATTAGGTGGCCTTACAAAATTACTTGCAAAAGTAGCAGATCCAACTATTGGAAGAGTATTAGCTAGTCCACTTGGAAGAGCAGAAGTATACTCTGTATTAGGTGGTACTGCAGGAGCAGGAGCAGGTTCAGTTACTTATGACATGTTGAATGAAACTGTTGGAGTTGCTGCTATGGATGCAATAGCTTCTGACATGGAAAACATGAGTCCACAAGAAGTTAAGACAGATATGTTTGCTAATGCAGCAGACTCTATGTTTACAGCTTTAGCATGGAACGCTGGTGCTGCAACATTAACACCATTTATTACAAAAGGTTTAGGTAAAGTTGGAAGATTGATGATTGGTGCCAAATCAAAAAACGCGAAAGAATTAGTAAACATAGCAAGAGAAAGAGGTGGTTTACCTATTCCTATGGTAATGACTGCACAAGAAGGTACAGGTCTTCTTGGTGGTTTTGCTTCTAAATTTTTTAAAGTTCTTGGTATAATGCCTTTTATTAATGGTATAGGTAAGGAAGCTTTACAAGGAGCAGAACAAGCAGCTGGTAAAAATTATTTAAACAATGATGTTCTTAAATACGGGCCACTGGTCAAAACAGGAATGTTATCAGCCACTGTTTGGAAACAAGCAGAACAAGCCTTTATACAAAATAGTAATTTGATTAATTCAAGTTACAAAGCTTTTGATACGTTAGCAGATACAATCGGAAACCCAAAAGTTATTCCTACAAGCCATGTTAAATTTATGGCTAAAAACTACACTGATGAACTTTTTATGAAATTCCCAGGATTAAGAAGTTACGCAGAAGACGCTGGAGGTAGAATTGATATGAAAGCCTTAGAAAAATTACAAGGTACAGGAGATCCGTTAGCATTATTTTTTAGACACATGAATTAGGCATTATCTTACATATTATGAAGAGTCGTGCAATGAAAACCGTGTTATTTCAACTTTTTTATCTCTTTGATAAGCAGGCAAAAAAAACCGTTTATCTGATGTTCACACTGATCCTTATGGGAACCGTGATGGAGCTTTTGGGGATTGGGGCAATTTTGCCCCTAATAACACTCTTCAGTGTACCCGATCCCTTAGAGGCTAGTTCTTTTCTCAACGAGTTGTACGCTTGGATAAATCCTAAATCTCAAGACCAGTTTGCTGCATGGGTATTAATCGGGGTAATAGGCCTGTATTTTATTAAGAATGTTTATCTTTTTTTTCTCATGCGCTTTCAAGCTCAGTTCGCATCTGTAAATAACTATCAGTGGGCATCCCGTTTATTCCGTGGTTACTTATATAACCCTTATCTATTTCACCTTAAATATAATTCCGCTGAATTGCTGAGAAATATAAACCTTGTACGTAATACCATTCAGTTAGTTTTTTTACCATTGATGGTTTTTTTTACGGAAGTCACGCTTGTCGTTTCTATATTTATATTATTTGTGTGGATTGATCCTTTTTCGGCATTAATAGTTTTAGGTGGGTTGGGGATCCTTGGGGGAAGTTACTACAGGTTGGTGAGGGATAAGATGAATGATATGGGAGAGCGCATAAAACTACACGACGGGAAAGCCATCCAACAGTTGTATCAAGG
>ENA-OREN01000463-OREN01000463.1-marine-metagenome-genome-assembly--contig:-NODE-463-length-60381-cov-4.498358_pt1 | contig 60381 bp, 39 predicted proteins | sample MGYA00248624_ERZ508555 | MGnify/ENA primary metagenome ERZ508555 (study PRJEB26222, sample SAMN06267773) | marine metagenome | isolation source: Saanich Inlet, British Columbia, Canada | place... | reverse complement strand
AATGTTCGACAAGGGTTTGCTGTATCGCGGACACAAAGTTCTCCCATACTGCCCGCAGACTGGAACCTCATACTCAAGCCACGAAGTGGCTCTTGGATACAAGGAAGTGGAAGAACCGTCCGTCTATGTCAAGTTCAAACTCGTCGATGATTCGGCAAGCATTTTGGCATGGACTACAACCCCATGGACACTCCCAGGAAATGTAGGATTGGCGGTTGGGCCTGAAGTTACCTATGTTCGTGCAAGAGTCACTGAGCAAGCCGAAAATTGGATTGGTGCTGGTGGTGCTTCTGTTGGAGAAGATATCATTTTGGCAAAAGATTTGATGAAAGAAGTACTTCGACATAATGTCGAAATCATCGAAGAATTCCCTGGTTCATCTCTCGTTGGGCGAGCATATGAGCCACTATTCCCGGATGCAGTACCTCGAGGTGATTCAGCAACTGCTTGGACTGTTCTTGAAGCCGATTGGGTAACTACAACCGATGGAACTGGAGTCGTACATACCGCCGTCATGTATGGTGAAGATGACTACAATCTAGGTATGGAAACAGGATTGCCTGCATACCATACCGTCGGCATGAATGGTGCATTCCTCACTGGAACCCATCCACAACTCGATGATCGCTATGTCAAGGACTGTGACCAAACTGTCATCGACCTTCTTTCCGCCTCTGGCGGTAGTAATGGTAAAGGTCCAGAAAGTGGACTGCTCTACCGAGAAAAATCATATCTGCACGATTATCCTCACTGTTGGAGAACAGATCATCCTTTGCTCTACTATGCGATGGATTCGTGGTTTGTTCGAATGACTGCAGTCAAAGAGCGTCTTCTTGAGTTCAACAGTGAAGTTGAATGGGCCCCCGATTGGGTTGGAGAAGGACGATTCGGCGAATGGCTACGCAATGTCAAAGATTGGGCCATCTCCCGTGAACGATATTGGGGAACACCTCTTCCTGTTTGGCGGGATGATGAAGGCAACATGAAATGCATAGGCTCCATTGCTGAACTTCAAGAGCAAGTCGCCAAGGCAGTTGCTGCTGGAATAGAAAACCCAGAATGTCCAGATGATGTAGACCTTCATCGCCCGATTGTCGATGGCTTTACTCTTGTTTCTGATGATGGAAAACCGATGCAAAGAGAACCTTTTGTCATGGATTGTTGGTTTGATTCCGGTTGTGCTCCTTTCGCTCAGTGGCATCATCCTTTTGAGGATAATGAAATATTTGATGCTTCATTCCCAGTTGATTACATCTGTGAAGGTGTAGACCAAACCCGTGGGTGGTTCTACACTTTACTCGCTGTTTCTACCACCGTGTTTGACAAGCCTGCCTACAAACGTTGTTTGAGCCTTGGATTAATTCTCGATGCTGAAGGAAAGAAAATGTCGAAATCCCGTGGCAATATTGTTGACCCGTGGGACCATTTCAATCGTGAGGGGGCCGATGCTACTCGCTGGTACATGGTCACAGCAGGCGCTCCTTGGAATCCACTTAAATTCGATTCAAATGGGGTGCGTGAAACCTATGCAAAGATGTTTTTGACCCTCTGGAACATCTACAAGTTCCATGCAGATTACGCTGCGCTCGATGGTTTCGACCCCGAACAATCAACATCTGAAATTGCTTCTCGCCCTTCACTTGACCGTTGGATATTGTCTCGACTTGCCACAACCGCTCAAAATTATCATGCTGATTTCAAGGGCTGGAATTTCCATAAGGCTTGCCGAGATCTTGAAGATTTCATTGTCAATGATGTTTCGAATTGGTATGTTCGTCGAAGTCGTCGTCGACTTTGGGATGATGCAGAAACGACCGATAAAGTCGCATGCCAACATACTCTTCATGAGATTTTGACAACCGTATGCCGACTTGTGGCACCTGTCAGTCCGTTTATGGTTGATACAATTCATCGAAACCTTACAGGAGAAACAGTTCATCAAGCGGCTTGGCCACTTGGAGTTCCAGGCTCACTTGAGGGGGCAACTGCTGATTCATGGGACGAAGATGCTGCCGCTGCTACTGCTAACCTTCCACCTCAAGATTCCGCTCTTGAAACGACCATGGCCTTGGTAAGAGAACTTGCTGAAGTCGGACGACGTATTCGGGTTGAGGCTGGTCGAAGACAGCGCCTACCTTGTTCACAAGGATGGATTGTTTCAGGCCCTGATATGGAAGAGTTCCACGATATTCTGGCTGAAGAATTGAATGTTGAAACGATTGCTGTTGAAAATGACCTCGACCGTTTCCAGCAAATTGAACTCGCTCCAAACTTCCGTGCACTTGCACCAAAGGCACGAAGCGAAGTAAATGCTGTTGCTGGTGAAATCAAGAATGCTTCTGACCCATCGGCAATGTTTGCAGCCATTCAAGCTGGAACCTGTGAAATCTTGGGTATTTCTATCGAAGAGAGCGATGTTGAAATCCGACGGGTTGAACGCGAAGGTTTTGCAGCATCTACTGTGACGATTGGACAAGGTGATGAGGTACAGCAAATCAGTCTCGTGCTTGATATGAACGACACGCCCGCTCTTCTTTCCAAAGGTTTGGCTCGAGACATTACTCGACGAATCCAAGCCATGCGCAAAGACCTCAACCTTGCTATTGAAGCGACCATTGACTTGGAAATTTGGACTGCAAATGCACCAGAAATGTTTGAGCAAGACCGTGAATGGATTGTATCTGAAACACGTGCTGCTGCTGCCGTATTCCATTCGGGCGATGAAGAGCATCCAAGCGATGCTGAAACCTTTGAAGTCGATGGGACTTCAGTATGGTTTGCTGTCAAATAAGGTTGAAAGCATTAATCTCAATCCTGCGACGCCTTCAAAGAGATGAGGCACTACGCCAAATCATGCGTCGCATCGCACTGTCCATTCTTTTGGTATCCTCCATGGTGTTGGCAGGATGTTTCGGTAGTGGTGAAGAATTCGTTGATGAAGAGGTAATGGTTTCACTATGGGAATCCTATGCGCTGATTGACCAAACTTCGCATGAAGACGCACGAATGTTTGTGACTGTAGATTTACGAACCAATGAATCAACTAATACCTCTTGGGCTGTATTTGATGCCAGTAAAGGTGGAAATTGCTGTGAACATTATCTTGCTACTACTATCGAAGGGCTAATTCTCAACATCGGTGGAGAATACCCAGTTTGGAGTGAAGACCGCGGCCATGCTTGGGACACCTACATTCCGGGGTTCCTTCCAGCACTTGGACAATGTGTAACAGCCGTTCCAACCAACCCCGGCCAAGAAGGGCTTGGAGAGGGAAGTATTGTTCAAGCAACAAATGGTGATATCATCTCAATGTCATGGTTCCCATATATTGGAGCCGATGGAAAAATCGACAAATTCTATGCTATTCTCTTTGATGAATCAGAGGATGAATGGAAATGGTGTTACAATCGTTTGACTGAACCATTCTATGACCGGTCGTGGCAAGTTGAAGTGGTTGGACCAATCACTTCGTCGATTGGAAACGGTGATTGGGCAAGCATTGTTGTCTCAAACTTTTGGCACCAAACTCAAGATGCAGGTGGCCAAATCAGTGTAGATGGATTGAATTACTATCCATTCCAGTTCACAGGCAGAGATTCAAATGACCCTATTATCGAACTAGACCTCAATTTCACTGAAGATGGATTAACCCCTTACTATGACGTCAACAAACCGCATAAGGAAATGCGAGCATTCCCTATGCCAACAGGTGGACTCATATTCCCAAGTTACTACACAAATGGAAATGCTGCCTACATGGATACCACACTATCGTGGAATGAGTTAGAAGTACAATTCCCTTCAGAATATTGCCACTTTGATTCTGCAGGAACTCTGCACTGCGTTGAGAATTCTGGAACAACCTTCACACATTATATGTCAACTGATGGAGCCATGACATGGGATAATTACACATATGACATGGGCGCAGTTTCCTCTTCAATTGAAGAATGGGAATTCCAAGCCAACGGTGATTTAGACCTCTTCATCCTCAATATTCGCTACCAAAGCACTGACGGCCCTGATGTCGATATGGTCTATCATGTGAGAGGATATTCCGAAGACATGACTCCGGATACCCTGACCTACATCGGCCAAGGAGACCTTGATTCAACCTCTGGTGCTGGAAATGATATTCGCTTTGATTTTGCATCACTTGGAATCCTTAATGATGGCGGAGTGGTCGTTGCTTACCACGACTCTACAGACCCAGACCCACTGTTTGCAGTTGAACTTGAACTACCTGATTATTCGTGAAGGCGTATCTGTTCAGTTTAACCCCTCATAGTGGGAGTTTGAGCAATATCCTCAAAAGCCCTTGACAAACGATGTCGCTTATGGTTCTGAGTACCTTACCCGGAGTTGGCCAACGACTTGCCCAAAAAATAACCGACCATTTCGGTGGTGAAGAACAAGCCATCGCCTCGCTCAAATCAGGTGACATAGCTCGAATCGCGGAAATCGATGGCGTGTCTCCAAAGCGTGCCTTATCACTTGCTCGAATCGTTGCTGGCCAATCAGGCTCATTCTTAGCGACCAAAGAGGCTGAGCGTTTACATCGTTCATTACTGCAGGATATTGTCTCTTTTGCTTCATGCGCAGCAACTCGAGAACGGATGCAATTATTGATGCCGGTTGAACATCCAGCCGAACGAAGATTGAAGGTCAGTCATGCGATGAACTATGCAGAAAAGCACGGTCAAAGCATGAATACTTTGTCAGGTCTATTCCATAACCTTCGCCAGACCCGTTTCAATCACGAACGATATGAACGCGTAGTTGTCAGCAAAGAACCACTCGAACAGTTCAAAAAATGGTGTAGAGTATTGCAACCAGGTGACGGCGAGAGTTGGAAGGATTATACTGTATTCAAATCAGTTACTTGGATTGGCTCAGGTGCTCCAGTAGATGCTCCTGATGGATGGGTTGTACTTCCGAATGCACTCAATGCAGAATTAATTCTCCCAGAGCGAACAATCGATTGGTTTCGCCATAATATTCGTACACTTACCGTCGTAGCAGACATTGTACAGATGAGCAGAAAACCTACAGAAAGCCACCCTTTCATCAATGAATTGTATGAAATCATAATTGGCCTCGAACAATTACCTGAGATACTCATGAGCATTGATGACCAAGGAGATTTAGATACAATGGCCGAAGTCAAAGACCGGCTTTGGAAGACTGCTAAATCCCTAGAAGAACAAGTCAATGAAGAAGTCTCTCAAGCGATGAATGATGCAAAGATGAACCTGAGTGGTTCAGAATTACTTGAAGCACTTTCAGATGGTGCCGCCTTTCAAAGAAAATTGCAAGAAGCAACTACTGACGTCATCACTGAAGCGATGGAAAAGGCAAAACAAACCATGGTACAAACCTTAGAAGGCACCGGAGTTCGATGCCCCTACGATATTTTTTCATCTCAATGGCCAGCAAAAATCAATAGGAAAACAATTGATGAAATCGACCAAGCATTAGAAACAAAATTGAAAACGGGAGAAATTGAGCATATGCTCCTTCTCGCTACAAAATTAGGACCGTTGCGAGAACGTTGTGAAGAAATTGTTCGCTCTTTAATTGAGTTTGACCAATGGATTTGCATTGCTCAATGGGCTGTTGCCCGACAATGTGTACTTCCTGAATTTGTTGACCATGGCATCTATGTCGAACAGGGAAGGCACCTGCTATTGGGATGTGAGCCTGATCCGGTAACCTACGGACTCGGATTTGCTGGAGATAAAAGCGACCAACAGTCTCTCGCACTTCTGACCGGTGCGAATTCTGGAGGGAAAACAACACTTCTCGAATTGCTCGCACATACATGCATTCTTGCACATATGGGTTTGCCTGTTCCTGCAAAGTCAGCACGTGTTGGGCAAGTCGATGCTTTGCATATTCTTGCCAAAGCAGGAGGGACACAAAGTGCCGGTGCTCTTGAGCAAACGCTTGTTGAATTGGCAAATGTGGTCAGTGACCCAACACCTAAATTGATTCTTGCAGATGAATTAGAAGCCATTACTGAACCTGGTGCAGGAGCACGAATAATTGCAGGAATGTTGCTTGCAGCAGAGGCTCAAAATGATACAGCAATGATGCTAGTAACCCATCTGGCACCGGCAATTATTGAAGCTACTGGACGGGATGATTTGCGTGTTGACGGTATCGAAGCAACCGGACTTGACGCAAATTTGGAACTGATGGTTGACCGAACTCCAAAAAGAAATCATTTGGCTCGTTCGACACCTGAACTGATTGTTAAGCGATTAGTAGAGCGCAGTGAAGGGCATGCTCAATCTCTGTTTAGAGATATTCTCACAATGTTTGACTAATCAGCAAATGCGACCTGTTTCTCCACCATATTCATGCATTGGTGCTTGAAATAACTGTTCACAAGTTCTGTTGACCAAGGGAAGTGTCAATGTTGCACTTGACCAATCTATTGAATATGAACCAAGGCTTGCAGGGCTAGGAACATAGTCTGAACCTGTTTGAGTCATCGTGATGTGAATTGATTCTCCTGCTTCTAGGAAAATATCCATAGGCATGAATTCCATTAGCCCGGTTACTGATACAAACGGTATGAGAAGTTCTTGGCCATCACGCCCTCCAGCATGGAATCTATAATCCATAACCGCATGACCAAGGTGCATTCCCGAATCATCTGTCATTTCCAAATATCCATGTGCACCATTTGTGGTATGTGGTGCAACTGCCATATGGAAAGTAGGCATTCCAGCAATATATACGTCCTGTTCAAATGGACCATATGTCATGGAAATTGAATTAGTTCCTGTGATAGATGCGCCTGATGGGGATAGGTCTTCAGCAGCAATCTCAAGATACTCAGTATCGAGGGCTGGATAGGTGGTCTCGAATCTCCAACCACCGCGGTTATCCTGCATTTCTACACCGAGTGTTGGTGCACGCCCTTCCCCTTTGAGATACCAGTCAAACCAATACAGCATTTCATCAGCCCAATCCCAACGCAAGGTGTATGGGTAGGCTTCTGCGCCTTCTCCCGAGGGTAGGTCCGCGTGGTCTTGGCGGTCTGGGTAGTTGTGATTCCATTGTCCAGCAAGTGTCTTTGTTTCAATTCCTGCTGATTCAACGATTTGGTGAGTTGGAAAAGCCATGTGTGGATCAACATTCCAATCTTGCATTCCTTGGATAATGTAAACTGAACCATTGTAGTTTTCAACCACGCGGTCGAGGAATGAACGCTCGGTCCAATAGGTATTTCCAGCATAATCAACCATGCCGCCTGAAAGGTATGCTGCGGGGCCATTGACATAGCCTTCAATATAGCCTTCACAGAGATTTTCAGCATCTTCTGTATCGCCATCTACTCCAAATGAGCCATAGACGCCGTTGTGCATTATCATACCACGAGCCTCCATACTTCCATTTCTCCACATCAAGTCATGGACTCCAATGAGCCCAGACATAGGTACGATGGTGGCAAGGTGGGGGTTGCCGAAGGTTGCTGCTTGCCAAGGTGTTGAACCATCGTATGATTTTCCAATCATTCCGACTTTACCGTTTGACCATGCTTGAGTTCCAAGCCAAGTCACAGCAGCATCGATTCCACGTTGTTCATCCGTGCCCATCAAATCCATGCAATGATTTGATTCACCAGTTCCAAAAACTGAAACTTGAGCTACACCGAAGCCATGCGGAACATAATTCTCAATCAAAAATTTGCCAAGGCGGTCTGCAGGTGTGAGTGCATCGACATCTCCATCATTGTAATAGGGTCCAACTTCTGCAATCACAGGAACTTGACAATCTGCGGAAAGATTTGCTGAAGTCCAGTCGCATCCTTCGATGACTGGAAGCCACAACCCGAGGTGTACTTCGGCGCTACCGGTTACACCAGAGCCGCCGTCAGCCGCCGTGATTGAGGGGACTGGGACAAAGATGGATTGAACTGCATCAATACCAAAAGTGCCATTCACCGAAACTCGGGAATAGATATCGGTCTCAACATATTGCATTTCACTGCGTTGCCACGGTTCAGGATAGATGTCATATGGGGCACTAATGCCGCCTTCATCGATTTTTTGCTCTCCGAAACAACCTGATAAACTCGTGGTCATCATGACAAATAAAATGAGCCATGGCCGGAAGTTCATATGACGAGGGGGAGGGAGATGTTTTTTGAACACACCGGCTGTTTGGTCTTTAGAAAAAGGTCATTCGTTCTCTTCATTCTCAGTAGCACTGCGTGTTTCAATCTCAGCACGAACTTCATCCATATCCAATTCTCCAAGTCTGGTAACCAAGTCACGCAAAGCATCTTCAGGAAGAGCACCAGGCTGAATAAAGACACCTATTCCATCTTTGAATGCAACGGTCGTTGGAATCGAGCGGATATTGAATGATTGAGCAAGCATTGGCTCGGCTTCTGTGTCTATTTTCCCAAAAATAACATCAGGGAATTCTTCTGAAACCCGTTCATAGACTGGGCCATAGGCCTTGCATGGGCCACACCATTCTGCCCAAAAGTCTAGTAATACGATGGAATTATTGTCAATGATGTTTGAAAACTCGGGTTCACGAATCTCTACGGAGGCCATGAAATCGTTTCAAAATCGGCGATACTTCAACATGTCCGTTTGAGGTCGTCAAAGCGACGAGTTCATGTGCTCACTACAGAACGCCACACCATGCGCCTCAACCGATTGACGACCTTCCTTGTCCTCATTCTATTCCTTGCACCCTTGATACCTTCAAGCCCTCCTGCTCATGATTTAAATGAAGTTTCTGAGGTCAGTGCTCGAGATTCAGACCTTGTAGTTTCAGAAATTTTCCGAAGCCCAAATAGTTTGCAATCAAATGCAACATCGAACAATATCTACAATGCAGTCGACTGGAATAACGATGGAGATTATGGTAAATATTCAGACCAATTTATCGAATTATGGAACACAGGTTCAACACCAATCAATGTTTCAGATTGGGTACTAAGTTCCACCTCCGGTAGCCCACCTTGCCAACTTGCTTGGAATACTGTAGTTGACGCAGATGAACGTATTGTAATCTTTAGTGCAGATTCAGATATTGTTTTGAATTATTGGGAAAGCGATACCATAAGCATTACCGATACATCTGATGTCGTGGCTAATTCAATGACGATTCCTAAAGAATTCGGATTTTACGGTAATTCAATTGAGATAGATTCTTCCGGTAATCCGGTTCAAGTTACTCCAACTCCTGGCTGGGGTCCAAGCGACCCTGATTCAAGTGTTGCACTCAACATTGTGAAGTGTTTCAAGGTACCAGATGCAGGAACTGAGGCCTTCCTCCTCAAGGGTCGAGTCGTTACTATGGTAAGTGAAAACAGCGTCATCAACCAAGGCAATGTCTTGGTACGTGACGGTAAAATCGACGCAGTTTGGTCATCGAGTTCTTCTGTCCCAATTACTGCTGATTTGACCAATGCCCAAGTAATTGAAACCAACGGCACCATCTACCCCGGTTTGATTGATTTACACAATCACATGCACTATAATCACATTCCATTGTGGGATTTCAATGTTCATCTCAATGAAAATCAAAAATCGGCTGAAGGAGGATATACTAACCGCGGACAATGGAGCGATAACTATGACTACCAACCGAGTATCACTTGGATGAAAAACAATGTTCAATCGAACAGTCAATGGGGTATGGCTACTGAACAAATGAAGTATGCAGAAGTCCAAGCCATAGCCGGTGGAGTCACCGCCGTTCAAGGCTCTCCAACTAGTGGAACCGATGCATGGGATAGCACTCTTTCACGAAACGTTGAATTATGGAACTTTGGAAAAGACAACGCCGCCACATGCGCAGTATGTAGTTGGTATGATTCAGACTACAATGTCGATGGCAAGATTGCTGATTTCAATGATGGTGATATTGAAGCATGGTTTATTCACATGTCAGAAGGTGTCGACCAAACCAGCAGAGACGAGTTTGATTTACTCAATAGCAAAGGCCTCCTTGCTGAACCTACTGTCATTATTCACGGTACTGCACTAACACCATCACAATTTGAAACAATGGGTGCTGTTGGCTCTAAGTTGGTATGGTCGCCGCTCTCCAATCTACTGTTGTATGGCAACACAACCGATGTCCGTGCGGCTGATAAAGCGGGTGTCAAAATCTCTTTAGCCCCAGATTGGGGGCCAAGTGGTTCCAAGAACAGTATGCACGAACTCAAGGTTGCAGATCTCTGGAATAGCGAAATCATGGACTCATATTTCACGAATTATCAGATGGTGGAAATGGTAACATCAAACCCTGCCGCCGCTGCAGAATGGCAAGACCATGTTGGACAAATAAAAGCGGATATGGTTGCAGACCTCGTGGTTATCGATACCTTCCACGACGACCCATATAGAAACCTCATAGAAGCCATCGATGCAGATGTTCGCCTCACTGTCGTGAATGGAAAGGCACTGTTTGGAGACCAAGACATCATGACCGCACTAAAGGGTGACGACTGGGAACCAATTACTGGTGGTGGTGTTTCAAAAGCACTTGATATCACTTCATCGACCGTTGTCGATGGGTCACAAACTTGGGCTGAGATTGAGGCTGGTTTGGCCATGGCTATGCGAAACGATGTTTCCGATATCCGTGAACACTGGAGTGCACCAGATGGTGTGGCATGGAGTACTGATGCAGATGTTCAATCGTACTTGAACACTGAATTCGACGGGAAAAATTCTGCTAACACCGGAATTTCACAACTCAGAAACATAACTGTCGACCCAATCTTTACAACTGGAGATGAACGTTACTTCGATGTCATTAACCGCTCTTCATGGGCGAACACCCACATTGATCTGTCCAAACTCTATGCATACTACGACATCCCTATGGATGCTGATGGGGACCGCACTGGTGCAAATGTCGACTTGACAACAGACCCAACCAACAATGGCAACACAGGTGGTAATGACAACACAGGTGGTAATGACAACACAGGTGGTAATGGAAACACCGGTGGTAATGACAACACAGGTGGCACTAACATTACCAACAACACCGATGAATGTGTTGAAGGAGATACTTCAGCGGCATGTGTGCAACAAAACAGCGGTGATTCAGATACCGATGCGAGTTCATCTGATTCTGACAAGACCGATGCAAAGTTCTTGCTAATTGGAACAGTCATCGTTATTGCTGCCGGATTAATTTTGCTAAATCGTGGAACTAGAGAAGAGCTCAATTTGAATCAAGAAGCACATATTGAAAAGATGTGGGATGATGATACGATGGAAGATGCGACACAATTGGAAACAAATGAAACACCATTTATTCCAGCATTACCGCCAATGAAGGCAGCACCGCCGAGTTCATAGGAAGAAGAGTGACTCACTCAAGAGTCCACGCTGGGCCTTCGGGCGTATCTTTGACAACCACGCCCATCTCTTTGAGTTGGTCTCGTATTTCATCTGCTTTGGACCAATCTTTTGCAGCACGTGCTTCACCTCTAGCGACCAAGAGAAGTTCTACTGCATCAGCTACTTCTGCACGGCGTGGGTCTTCTTCAGGCTCTGCAAGCGCCATCTCTCGTGAAGGGAGGATACCGAGTACTGCTCCTGCAGTTTCTTCGAGCCAATCAATGGCATAATGGGCAAATGCATGAAGGTCGGCTTGGTCTAAATCACTGTCTAGAGTTTTACTGATTTCACGCACTGCACCTAACACCTTGGCTACTGCTTCACGACTGTTGAAATCATCATCCATTGCTTTAGCAAAGCCTTCTCCCATTTTCTCAAGCATTGCTAGTGAGCGTGAAAGAGGCTGTTGACTAGTAATATCTGCATGCGGTAAATCAACTCGTGGCATTTGAATAAGTGAGAGATTCAATGAACGAACATACACTTCAAGCACTCGATTGTAATTTCTTTCAGCATCTTTGAGAATTGTTTCATTCATGTCGATGGGCGAACGGTAGTGGGCATTGATAAGTGAGAAACGAAGTACCATTGCATCTACTTTCTCAAGAATATCTTGTATGGTCCAAAAGTTCCCAAGCGACTTACTCATTTTTTCGCCATCGATGTTGACAAAACCGTTGTGTAGCCAATGGTGAACAACAGGACTGCAGCCTGTGTGACATTCTCCTTGGAAAATTTCTGCTTCATGATGAGGGAACCTCAAATCATGGCCACCGCCATGGATATCAAATTGTGCACCGAAGTAATCCATCGACATGGCGGTACATTCGATGTGCCAACCTGGACGGCCGGGGCCCCAAGGAGAATCCCAGGTTGGTTCTCCAGGTTTTGCTGCTTTCCAAAGGGCGAAATCCTTGTGGTCTTTCTTCGCAGAACCTGTGGTGCCAACACGCCCTCCAGCGCCTGAACGAACGGCTTCAATATTTTGGCCAGTCAATGTACCGTATTTTTCGGGTGCTGAATCAATATGGAAGTAAACGCCTTCTTCAGTTTGATAAGCATGGTTTTTGTCGATGAGGTCCTGAGTAATTCTAATCATGTCATCGACAAATTCAGTACATCGAGGATAGTCATCTGCTCGAAGAATATTGAGTGCATCCATGTCTTGGTAATAGGTGGCAATATTCTCATCAACCAGCACTTTCCAGTCAATACCAGTTTCATTGGCACGATGAATAATTTTGTCATCAATATCAGTGAAATTTTGAACATAATGAACATCAAAGCCTGAGGCTTCAAGCCATCTATGTATCAAATCAAAAGCAAGATAACAACGGGCGTGGCCTAAATGACAACGGTCGTAAACAGTCACACCACACACATACATCGACACTTTTCCGGGCTCCATAGTCGTAAATTCGACTTTGTCTCTCCTACGGGTGTCATGTAGTCGAATTGGCATGGGATTCAACCAGTGGTGTGAACAGCCTCACTTGAAGGTTAAGACACATTGCCCTGTGGGCATGCCATGGTGGACGGTAATACAGCAATTCCAAAGACTATTTTTGTTACTGGTGTCAATGGGCACATTGGCAATCACATTGTTCGGGATTTACTTGAACATGGCTACAAAGTCATTGGCTCTGTTAGAGATCTAAACGATCCAAAGAGAGTTGACCATGTTCGGCAACATGCCATCGATTTAGATTGTGAACAAAGACTCGAATTGGTTGAAGGTGATGTTTTAGATGCTGATGGGTGGATAGAAAAAATCTCTGGTTGTGACGCTTTATTCCACACAGCAACTGTGTATTCAAATTCAAAAAAGGCTGAAATTATTATCGATACTGCCAAAAAAGGGACAACACATTTGCTCACAGCCGCCAAAAATGCGAATATCCCCCGAGTCATCTATACCTCTAGTGTTGCAGCAGTTGGTTCTTTGCCGAAAGGGCGAGAAAAAACTGAAGCGGACTGGCAAACACTTCGCTCTTCGCCTTATACGGTTGCCAAAACTGAATCTGAAAAAATCGCATGGGAATTGGCAGAGAAATACGAAATGGATTTGCGCGTAATTAACCCAGGTGGAGTTCTTGGTGGAGGCTTCATCAATCCAACGCCAAGTGTTGATTATTTCCCTGATGCGATGGCTGGAAAGTTCCCATTAGCTCCTAAAATTCCAATTCCAATTGTTCATGTTCGGGATGTTGCACGTGCTCATCGTAGAGCATTTGAAGTCGATGAGGCTGAAGGCAGATTCATTGTTGCACCGCATAAAAATAAGACCATTGCAGATGTCTGTCGAACTTTACGCGAGCAATACCCTGATACAAAATCACCTCGGCGTGCGATTCCTCGTTCATTGATGTTCATCGTGGTATTCCAGGATTGGCTAATGGGATTGTTCGGAGCAGAGCGCCGAATGACAAGAAAAGCGGTCAAAGGATATTTTCGAGGCGATGCCAATTTGTCTTCTCAAAAAGCAACTGAAGTTCTTGGTATTGAATGGGAATCCTTTGAAGCATGTATTCGAGATACTGCGGAGGCGTTTTTGTAATGAATCTCCAAGGCGAGGACTTTATTGAATTTGCAGGAATAAAAATCACTGATAATAAACTTGCAAGAATAGGGTGGCTATTACCGACACTTACAGTTCTCTTTTCAATGTCTATTCATGTGATTAGTGGGCACAATCGTGCCATCCCATTTTTCATTTCTGAATCAGATTACCCTGGACTGGAAAGATGGTTTTTTACCATCGGATTCCTGTCTACTGGAATACTCCAGATGTTTTTTGCCTACCGAATGTGGTATTCCATGCGTGGTAATGGACGACGTAAAATGATGCATTTGGCTTTGGGTTGTGGGATATTTACTGGCGCAAATCTTGTTGTTATGTCGTTTGCAAATATGTATGATTACTTGTCGATTCATATTTTGACTGCATCTAATGTTTTCAATTTTGGGATGTTGTGGGCTCTTTTTGCACACCTCTCTTTCCCCGAAGCGAATTCATCCGGCCGCAAAGTTAGAATTTGGGGTATCGCCATTGCATTTGTTTCATTCACAATTATGTCTCAAAGTATTGTCAGAGCAGTCAAAGATTTAGACAAATATGGTCTAACTGGCGATACAATATTCACTTTAAATTCAATTCAAGATGCTGTTAATGTTGCCGCATTTGCAGAATATGGATTATTTCTGGGATTGATATTGGCATTATATTCATTTGAATTTGATTTCAATGACAAATTGAAAAAATCAGAGTAATGCTTGCTTGAATGGAATCAAACTTTTTCTGAAGTCAAACATCTTGGCCTCTTCATCGCTCATGTCTCCATATTGAACCGCTTTAGCAATTACTTCTTCAGTAGCCTCAGGATGATATTGTACTGTTCTAATATTTCTTGTTGGATGTTTACAAGCAACTATGCCACAATGTTCTGACCTAGCAATTACTTCCATCTCACCTGAATCAATGACATGGTCTTGATGGGTGAATAATGCATGAACATGTCTGCCATCATCATATTGAACTGGAGCCACAAATTGACTTATCTTTTCTGCCCGTATTACTTTACCACCAAGGGATGCTGCAATTATTTGATGGCCAAAGCAAATTCCAACAAGAGGTACTTGGACATCTCGAATCAATTTAGCAACATCATCCATCCAAGGCTCCCACTGGCTAACATTGCGTCGAGAACCAGTAATTACAACGAAGTCTGCATCTATCGGATTATCGACTACAATTCCAAAATCATATTCAATTCTCTTTGAAGTATGAGGTGACCAAAGATAGACTTCAGGATTCTCAAAATGTGATATTATATCCCTAACACCTTCTTGTCCAAACGCCTTTCTTTCAGCCAGTAGGTCAACGATTAGAAGTTTCATCATATCACTCAAACCGCTTCCGACGACTCAGCAGGTTTTGCCTTCTTTGCCTCTATTGCAGCGTCATTGGCTTTGATTTGTTCCCAAACGATTTCAGCGATATCTTTGACTTCCATCTCTGAACCAATTGCGGTCAAACCATCAGTCACCATAGTTGAACAGAATGGACAGCCAACTGCTACAGTATCTGCTCCGGTTTCTGCCAATTCCTTTGAACGAATAATATTGACACGGTCATGGCCTTCATCAACATGTTCTTCCATCCACATTTGGGCACCACCTGCACCACAGCAGAATGATTCCTTGCCATGTCGGCCAGCTTCTACATCCACGCCACCGATTGCATCTCGAGGTGCATCAATTTCTCCACCAATTCGACCAAGGTAACATGGGTCGTGGTATGTGACTGAGCCATCGTGTTTCGGTTCAGGTAATTTGCCTTCATTTTGAAGATGATTGATGAGTTGAGAATGGTGCATAACTTCGATGTCTTCTCCACCGTAGTCTTTGTATTCCTTTCCAAGGGTATGGAAACAATGAGGGCAAGAGGCTACGATTTTCTTGACACCCACTTCTTCAAAGGTTGCCAAATTAGTTTCCGCTAACATTTGGAAGAGATATTCATTTCCAGCACGTCGAGCAGCATCACCGCTACAACCTTCTTGCATTCCTAGGATTCCAACATCAAGACCTGCCTCTTTCATGAGACTGATTGTATCGCGTGCCACTTTCTTGTTTCTCTCATCGAAAGAGGCTGCACAGCCTGCGAAGTAAATGTATTCAGCAGGTTCTGCAACTTTGACATCCAGGTCAGCAGCCCAATCGCCACGCTCGTGAGCCGGCAAACCATAGGGGTTTGAATCCGATTCAAGATTCTCAATTGTTGTCATAAGTGGCAGAACGGTTGCTTCTACAGATTCATCAAACTCCATACGCTCCATCATCAAGTGACGTCGAGCATCGGTTAATTTTGGAACATGGTCAATATAGATCGGACAGGCTTCAACACAAGCATGGCAAGTAGTACAGGCCCAAATTGCATCTTCTCCGAATCGCGCAATTATATCTTGTTCAGGTGTTTCACCGGCAAGTAGTGTTGTTGCATTATCGTTGGCGTAATGACGTACATCGTGAATAATTTGCATTGGGTTGAGTGATTTTCCAGAGGCATAAGCAGGACAAACATCTTGGCATCGAGCACACGAAGTACAAGCCCATCCATCGATGAGATTACGCCATGTCAAATCAGTATAATTCACCGTTCCAAAGGATTCGATGTCCAAGTCATCTAGTGGAACTGCCTTACCATCCTCTCCACGTGCAAGAGGTTCCATTGCAGCCATTGGCCGCATATCGTGGAAAAAGACATTCGGGAAGGCCATCACCAAGTGCATGTGCTTGGAGAGGGGAATCAAAAATAGGAAAGTAGAAATCGCCAGCATGTGCATCCAATAAGCACCAATGACCAGTGTTGTACTTGGGACAATGGTCGCAGCAACCCAAGACCCAATCGGCTCCCATGTGGCCGAAACCGAGGATTCACCTGCCTCGACAAAGAATGCTGTAACGGTGATGGTCATGATGAGAAAAAGAATGAAATTTCCTTCAAGTTGTGATTTTCCTTTGAGTTTTTCAGGAGTGAAAATTACTCGTCGTATCAATGCTGCAATACATCCAATAAGTGCAATTGTATATCCAGTTTCAACGATGAGATTCCAAGGGCCACGAACAATCTCTGGTAGAATATTATGTGAAAACCAATTGGCAGTCGCCAAGTCGAACATATCGGTTGAAAGCATCAAAAATCCCCAGAACATGAGAACGTGAATTCCTCCTGCCACTCGGTCTTTGAGAACTTTTTTCTGACCAAGCCATCCTGTGATTACTTCTTTGATTCGCGCACCCCAGTTATCGAATCGATTATCGGAGGAACCTTTGAGGACCAGTCGAGAGGCTTTGACGACTTGATAGATGAAAAACGAACCTGAAATACCACCAAGGAGGAGGAGTATCAGCCATCCGGAAACGGGACCGTATGTCATTGTCAATGGGTGTTCCATCTAATATCATCTCATCGGAAATATTCCCGTAGTCAATGGCAGATGAGTTCAAACCTTCAATGCACCGACAATTCACTCTCAAAGACCGATGACTGAGAACAAGGGATATGAAGCGAGAGGTGCTGGTAAAGACACGGGGGATTGTATGGGTCGAGTATCAACGAGCGCTCCAGGAAAATGCATTCTCTTTGGTGAACATGCGGTCGTCTATGGACAACCCGCTGTTGCGGTCGCTATCGGGCAACGAATTTCTGTATCTATTGAGACCTTGAAGGGGAATAGTGAGACATGGAAAATCGATGGAATGAAATTCGATCCTAAACGACATCCACATGTTCAAGCACTCCGGAACCGTTTGTGGCAACCGAAACAAGGCGCACCGAATCTCTCTATTCGTGTCATTGGAGACATTCCACCGGCATCTGGACTCGGTTCATCTGCAGCGCTTTCTGTTGCCGCAAGTGCTGCATTACGAGTCGCTCGAGGCAGATGGTATAACTCTGCAGAACTGCGAGACAGCATGGCGTGGTCAGAAGGCTATTCAAGCCAATTTGAGCAAGAAGGCGTGTATTCGATAGAAAACTGTGAACTCAATGCACACAGAGACGGTGATGCTGGAAAGAGTGTTCATTATGTCAGTGATGAGAGTGTTGTGGACCTTGATGAATGTGCCTTACTTGCTCATGCTGTTGAAGCAATAGCGCAAGGTGGACGAGCATCCCCTATGGATGCATCAACATGCGCCCATGGAGGTATTGTATTACTTTCAGATACTCTTGAATCAGAAGAAGATTTTCTCTATTCTCGTCGGCTCAAAATTCCAGAAGGGGAAATTGAATGGCATTTACACTCTATCAACCTTCCAAAATCGGCCGAAGAAGTCTACTTGGTCATTGGCAATACTGGCATCCACGCTCCAACCTCTAAGCAAGTTGCTAAAGTGGCTGCTGCTATGAAGAACAATCCACAAAGAATGAAGGAAATTGAAACGATTGGCGTCATTGCGCGGCGAGGAATTAAATCCTTGAAGGAGGGTGATTTTGCTGCTGTTGGACGAGCGATGACTGAAAATCAAATCATGCTCCAAGGACTTGGAGTTTCTTGCCCTGAATTGGAAAATCTCATTCGCGCAGCAGCACCAACATCATTGGGAGCAAAACTCACAGGCGCAGGAGGGGGAGGTTGTATGGTGGCGTTGACAACCAATCCAAAACAAACCAGTGAAGCCATCGAATTAGCAGGTGGAAGAACACTTATCTCGAGATTTGGTAACGCTGGCTTATCCATTGATGAAACCGAAAATTTGCCATTATGGGATACAAAACCAAACGTATAGCCGCAGTACTCTCTTTTTAGCGAATATAAGTGCTACGGTTCCTGCCTTCTTTTTATATAGTCGTTATATATGGCCCCACTATGACAACTGATGAAGAACGTCTAACTGTAGTGAATGTTGTAGCGAGTACCCGAGTCGCTGAAGAACTAGATTTGCCGGATATCGCAATCCAGCTTAATTGTGAATACGAACCAGAACAATTTCCTGGTGTTGTTTACCGTGTAACAGACCCTAAACTTGCAATTCTAATGTTCCGCTCCGGCCGTGCAGTATGCACAGGCGGAAAGGACGAAGATAATATCAAGGTTGGTATTGAGCGAATGATCGATGACCTTCGTGCTGCTGGTATCGAGACATGGGACCTTGACCAAGTTGAAATTGAAGTCCAAAACATGGTTGCTACCTACGCTCTTCACTATCCTGAAGATTACGATGGAAAAGATAAGTTCACCAACGAACCACAAGCCGGTGTCCCTCGGAAACTCAACTTGAACAACCTCACCTTCCACTTGCCTTTCGACAAAGTCGAATACGAACCAGAACAATTCCCTGGATTGATTTACCGCCTTGACTATCCAAAGGTTGTTTGTCTAATTTTCGGAAGTGGAAAGATGGTTATTACTGGTGCTCGACACAAGGATGAGATTCTTGAAGCTGTTGAAATCATTAAGGACGAATTAGCCGACCTTCTGTGATTTTGCCGTATGCGGCAAGAGAAGCGTTGATGTTCTATTGCGAACGTGGGCAACCATGGCCAAAGCCTCGACTCGACTTGCATCTCCTTTGATGCTGGTTTTGTTGTTGTGCCTTGCTTCTTGCCAACCTCTGTTTTCTGTCTCGACTTTGGATGACATCCCAAAAATTCAATTTGCATCAGAAGACCCTGGAGTTCAAGATGTCCCTACTTGGAGAATTGGAGACAAATGGGTATATTCCGGCACATTTGACCCAACTAAACTTGTTACAGATTCAGGTGTCCAAGCAAGTGTTGGAGAAATTTACGGTGATACGACTGCTGAAGTTACAGCGATTACCGAGCGTACAGTTGACAACATGTCGGTTCTTGCATACACCTTACGAACATCTGCGAACTTCGATAAATCTGGTGTGTCACTCGATGGTTATAGCGGCAATGTCTACATCACTTTTGAACAAACAGAATACCTCAGAGTCAGCGACCTTTCCTCGATGAGAAGTGATTTGGACTTGTATATTCGTTTCGTACCCTATGGCCTCTCTAGTCTTGCACAAGTTCTTGGAGACATTACAATATCAAACACTTACAGCCCTGTCAATGAAGTCTATGATTTCCCGCTTCGGGCCAATGAACAGTGGACTACTACTACTACCTCCTCTTCCGCTTGGTCGGGTTCAAGTGATTACATCACTCCTTTCCCGGTTCCAACCTCAGACACCAAAAGTACAACATGGGAAGTCACAGACATTGGGAAACCTCGTAATAGTTATGGGGAAACTATTGGCTACGGTGGCTGTAATGCCTCATATGAATTGACTTCCATCGACAGCAATGGAGACCAAAGTGGCTATCGTTGGTATTGTCCAGAAACTCGAAACTTTGCTTGGCTCCACACCGAAGATGAGATTGGATTAATTATCGATTTTCGACTCAAGAGATACATGCCTTTGGATTCTGTCGGTGTTGACCAGTACAACAACCCAGGAACTCGGGATGACTGTCTCTCTGTCGATTTGGAAAATGAAATTACTGCATTGAATACACCGATGGCTGTTTGGGTCAATGCCTCCTCTGATTGTTTCTCATCTGTAGATGGCATTCCTTTGGAAATACATAATGAAGCAATGGATAATATTGTACAAGTTGTTACTGCCAGTAATGGAAGTGCTCACGCAGTCATGAACATGGGTGATGCAATAGATTCCTCAAGTTCAGCACTCGATTGGGCAAGCCATGGCATTGTAGCGCGAGTTCAACCTTCTTCCATTTCCTCTTTTGGAAACAAAGTTGGTTCGTCCACTTTGACACTTGACGAATATCTGGTCGGATTGGATTTAATTTCAAGTGAAGATTTTGCTAAGGTCTTACGAAATCGAAGCGGAGTTGTTACGGAACTGAATTCATTGTCAGGTTGGAATATATTGCCTGCTGATGAATTGTTAATCGAAGTCGCTGTCCAAAACAGAGGCATCACATCAAGCATACCGACGACGATGACAATTACACATCCTGATGGTCAATTGTCAACTCATCCACTTCCATCACTGGACACCTATGAAGCGCATAAAGTGAATTTTACTTGGATTGTTCCAAATGACCAAGCGATTGGCACGATACCTGTTTCGTGGCAAGCGGATCCAGATGGAGATAATTCAGCAGATGCAAATTCAACCAATAACATTGCACAACTTTCAATGTTCGTTGGACGTCTGCCGATCCCTCAACTCATCGATACTTCTGCCCTCACTCTCGAAAACATTCAACTTGTTGCCAATGGAAGTTATGATGAAGACGGAGGAGATGTTTCTTGCCTGTTCAATATTCCATACGATGATGGTTCACTGACATGGGCTTGGCAATCTATTCCTTCATCCTCTTGTTTGGTAAATTGGACTTGGAGCGATGATGGCAATTACCCTGTTGAAGTTACGGTCATTGATGAAGAACGTGATGAACAAACGGCGACCTTGATGGTGACAATTGGAAATCGACATCCCCAAATTAAAATTTTGAGTGCACGTAGTGAGGCTAAAGTTGAACATCCAATCACACTCTATGCATTTGCCAATGATTCGGATTCTGAAGATGTATGGCCCGGTGTGGTCGACGTACATTGGCCTGATGCATTTTGCAAAGAAGGATACTATACCCGTGTTTGTACTACCACTGCATCAACAGAAGGTTGGCATACATTTACTGCTGTAGCCACCGATGATGACTATGAAACGACTGTTGCTACATATGACATCCGATTTACCAATATCGCACCCCACGGTGTATCGATTGCCTTACAGAAAAACAACCAATTTATCGAAAGTGATGAACAACAAATTTGGCATTTAGATGAAGATGAAGAAGTTATTGTCAAAGGACAAGCACTTGACTCAATTGATGACTTAGAAAGTTTGACCCACACATGGTGGCCTGATGGTCAACAACCATCTCTAATGTACACATTTTCTGGACGAACATCAACTTACCCGATGCAATGGGATACCTCTGGATTACATACTATTCGGTTAGAAGTGAGCGATACAGATGGTGAGGCAAGTCATATTGAAGAGCGATGGATTAACATTCAAAATGTGCCGCCAGTCATCGAACCTCTAGTCTCGCTATTGCCTATTGCAGAGGGACAAAGTATTACCATTGTCGGCAATTCTACCGATACGGAAAGTGATATTCCAACCCTCGTCAAATGCTGGGATATCGACCCAGGAATTGACAGTGATGACTTAGGGGGAGCTGATGATGACTGTGATGTGCGAGGAGATATCCTAGAATATGCTTGGAACCGAAGTGGTTCGCACACCATCGTTTACCACGTCACCGATGATGATGGGGCGCAATCAAGTGAAGTTCTTACCGTCGAAGTACTCAATATGCCGCCTATTGTTCGATTACAAAACATCAATTGCATCGCATATCGTGACTGTTTCCTCAATGCTGAACAAACGATTGATTCATTGAATGATTTAGAAGGATTAACCATTGTTTGGGATTTAGACATCACTATTGACAGCAACGGTGATGGAATCAAAGACAACGATGCCGACTTGGTTGGTTCAACAGTCACGCACATGTTCCGAAAGGCTGGCACAATTCGTGTCAAAGCAATGGCTTGGGACGAGAATCCTGAACGGCCGGGGCAAGCTACAATGGTTGTCGAAGTTGCACCACCTGAGCGTACTTCAATCGAACAAGTTGGTGCTGCATTGATTGGTGACGAAGCAAATCCATGGGCGCAAATTGGCTTATTGGTTGCCACCTTGTTGGTTGTTGCAATGTTTTCACGTCGCAAGAAAGCGTACCCAACTGATGAACATTGGCAACAAGAAGGATTCGAAGGACAAGACTTGTCTGAACAAGCATTCGAAGCGCAATCCTTGCTCGACGAAGCGCAATCGCGACGCCCCCCGTCACCGCCTTCTGACCTCATGTTTGTATCAGCATTGGAAACTCCTGAGGACATGCCACTATCCGATACAATTCCGCAAATTGAAGCGACAACAGAATCTGTTTTAACACCTCAAGAACCAATGGTTGAATCACAAGCCCCTGCATTACCCGAAGGGGGATTGCCCGAGGGTTGGACCGAAGAACAGTGGTCACATTATGGTCAACAATATCTCGATGCTCAATCCTCCAATTCTTAATCGTCCCTACGGGACGGATAATCAAGCCTCTCAAGTAGGAGGACATACTCGGAGATGTATGAATCGCTTTGGCCCAGTTGTCTTTGGATTGATATTTCTAATGTTGGCCGCTCCTATGACGAGCATGGTTTCTCATCACACAATTGAACTTTCAGAATATGAGGTCCAATCTGCAGAAGGCTGGAACAAAGACATCGATGTCCCTACATGGAGAATTGGTGACAAATATACCTATGAAACTCAATTCGATGTTCAACAACTAATTCAACAAGCCAATGTTTCAGCAACACTACAAACGTTAACCGGAGATACTGTCTATGAAATCGTTGATATACTTTTCATTAATGTAGATAATATTCAAACCCTTGCTTACAAGATGGAAATAAGTGGAGATTTTACTTCAGGAAATAATGGCGCATATATTGAAGATACGCCTCTCGGTGATGTCAGTGGAACATTAGACGTAGGCTATGATGGTGAAGATCTTATTCGAGTACGTGATTTAGCAGTCATCGATAGTGAATTCACTTTAGATGTTACGTTTGATGCTTTCAATAGTGCATGGTTTCGTCAGGATATTGCAACTATCTCCTTTGAAACATCATATGACCCGCCTAAGGAAAAGTATGATTTTCCACTTCACACCGGTGACCAATGGTATATGGAATTTGATGCAAGTACTGATGTAGAAGGCGAATCAGATTACTTTGACCCATCGGAATTTAATACTGCTGGACCTGAAAACAATAGTTGGCAGATTACTGCTGCAGGCATTCCAACCGATGGCGTTGATTCAATCTCCTATACTGGTTGTGATGATTCATTTAAAATCAATGAATGGAATGAAACTAGTATCTCTCAGGGATTCAATTGGTACTGTCCAGCAGTACGTTACAATGCCTGGATGAGGATTTCAAATTCTGCAGGTTTTACCATTGATTGGTTATTAAAATCATATACTCCTGCTGATTCATGGGGTGTACAACCAACATCTAATCCAGGAGCCCGCAATGTTGTCGTCGATGTCGATTTGCAATTCCTTGCCACCCTTCCAAATTCCGAGCAGACTGTGTCAGTAACCTATGAAACCTCTCCGGGCGCTCAACCGCAAGCCAATAAAAATATGCAAGTTCGCTATGAATCTACGGACCACATAGCCAGCCCAACGACAGATGGTTCTGGTATGATTGACTATACACTCAACATTTCCGATGGAATGGACACCACTCCTTCAAGTGATGATTATTCAAGTAATGGAGTAATAGTTTGGGACCCCGTAACAGAAATTATTGGAGCGACTACAGTCGTCATTGATCTGAATGTAGTGGCGATTGATTTGATTGCCCAAAGTGATTCGATAATTGTAACTCGAACTCGAGGTACTGACACAGTCACATTGAACCCGGCGATCGGATATGCTGCATTACCTGGAGACTTGCTGACATTATCAATTCCTGCACAAAACCGAGGGGTACTCACCTCGCCGGCAACTGAAATCGAAGTCATTGTTCCTGATGGGACGAGCATCAGTGAAACGGTTCCTCCTATCCCCGCATACAGTGAACAACGCATCACTGTCAACTGGACTGTTCCAACAGATGCTGCAATTGGAAACCAAACTCTTTCTTTCACTGTAGACCCCGATGAACTTGTCACTGAAGATGCAAACCGCTCAAATAATGCTGCGAGTATTGATATTTTCATCGGACGTGCCCCAACTGGGTTCTTCACTTATGATGAAGGGAAATATACCTATGAAAATATTATTCTCAACGCTTCAGCCAGTTTCGATGAAGATGGTGGCGATGTGGATTGTCGTTTTGAACTCGAATCCAAACCCGGATTGATCGAAGTGCTTGAAGCTCCAGATTGTATCACACAGTGGAATTGGAGTGATGATGGTGAGTGGATGGTCAAAATCATCGTATTCGATGAAGAACTGGATGAAGATATCATTGAAACAAACGTAACAATACTTAATCGAGCACCTTATTTGAATCTCAGCATGGTTGAAAGTATCGATGTTGAATCAGAAATCACCATTGATGCCACTGATAGTGGAGATATCGATACCATCTCTCCATCTGGGCAACAAGTGACTGTTTCTTGGCCGGGATTGAATTGCCAAGAAGGCTTGACTCAACCAACATGTACCTTTACCCCAATGGGTGAAGGTCTTCTGAATATTACTGCTGTAGCAACGGATGATGATGGAGAGACAACAACTGTGTCTACCACTTTGGATGTGTTGAATATTGCACCTACATTGGCTTACCCCGAATTATGGTTTGGTGGCACCAACTTGTCAGCCGATACTCAAGGCGTATGGGATTTGGATGAAGACCAAGTGGCTTTACTGCGAATTGTCGGTGATGACACCCTTTCTGACCGTGATGACATCAATATCGAATGGTTGCCTTCGGACATGGACCTCAATTGGACCGAGACGACCAAAGGCCCGTCTTCAACTGCTTCGGTTTCATGGCCAACATCGGGCCTTCATACGATTCAGGTTTCTGCCTATGACAACGATGGCGCACGTTCGGAAGTTCGAACAGCCACCGTGAATATTGCAAATGTCCCCCCAAGTATTTCCGGACTCGGTTCAAATGTTCCAATCTTTGAAGACGATAACCTCACCTTGAGTGTTCAAGTTGATGACACTGCTTCCGACCTTGAAAGTCTTGAAGTGTGTTGGGACATCGATGCATTGGTTGACAGTAACAGCGATGGAAACTTTGTCAATGACTGTGAAATGATAGGTATGGAAATGACTGCCATGTGGTCGACGCGTGGAATTCGCCAAATCACTGCTACCGTTACTGATGATGACGGAGCCCAAGCGATGACATCTGTCAATGTCAGTGTTCAAAATCTGGCCCCTTCAGCATCCATTACCAATTCAACGAATGTGTTTGAGTTGATGGAAGGCGATAACATCACGCTTTCGGGATTAACTTCTCGAGAAACTGCTGGCGACAAACTCACTTTACAATACGACTGGGACAGCGACCTCATCGACAGCAACCTCGATGGTAATTTCATCGGTGAAGTCGATTACAGTGGAGCGGAATATACACTTACCAATCTCGCCCCAGGACAATGGACATTCACTCTTACCGTCACCGATGACGATGGAGAAAAATCCAGTGATAGTATTACGCTCACCGTTGCAGAGAAACCTGCTGAAGGATTTGTCGAAAGTGTCAGTGCTGCTCTTGGCTCGGTACCAACTGCTATCATCGGAGGTCTCGCCATTATTGTCCTAATCCTTGCTGGATTCTTGTTGTTAACTCGAGGAAGAAACAGAGACGAAGAGGACAAATATGCTTCGTTTGGAGATATTCCTTCGGGTGAACCACCAATGACAACCACCCAACCATCGTATGCAATGGATGCTCCTGTTGCTCAACAACAAACCGACATATATGCTCAACAACCTGCTGCTGTTCAACCACAAACCGATATCTATGCTCAACAGCCTGCAGCAGACCCCTACGCGCAAACCTACGACGCATACCAAGAACCAGTTCAAACTCAGCCAACTTCTGATGCCCTTGCTGCTTTGGGCGCTTTCTCGGAACCTGCTGTTCAGCAACCTGCTCAGGCGGTAGCACCACAGGCAGGGCCTGCCATCCCAATTTCTGGTCTTCCCGAGGGATGGACGATGGAACAATGGCAACATTACGGCGAACAGTATTTGGCTGCACAAATGGGCCAACAAATGCCTGCACAGCCGACAACTACCAATACCCCAAGCACCTCTGCAAGTACAGATATGTCAGGATATCTTGATGATCTGGATTTGTGATGGTGAAGGAATGGCAAGTTTATGGCAATTTTTTGGCCTTCCTGACCCCGACGGTCAAAGTGATCAAAAGAAGCGTACGAAGAAGTCCGAACGCTCTGTATCGAAGGGCATACATTCCAACTCAATGGTGCAAAAAGCACTTGAGAAAAAAGTAGGCACAACACAGACCATAGAAAATACAACAGAGCAACCGATTAAACTAGAAACAATCAGGTCGGTGAATCAGGCCCCTAAGGCGTTACCAGCAAATTGGACCGGCCCAATTACTGCAGAGGGTGAAGCGTTCCACGACCTTGGCGCTCATACTCGAGTTCGTAATTCCTTACCGCGAAGAGCATTGAGATATGTCTCACCAGATGAGAAGAATCGGATACCCACCCGTGAAATGGCGAAAAGAATTATCCAAGGGGATTCTATTATTGTCGACCTTCGACCTATGGTGCATATGGATACGCATCAAAATGTCTGTCGTAGAGAACTTCAACAGATGAGCAATGAAACTGGAGTAGGTATATTTGCATTGGATGCAGAAGACAAACTTCTACTGATGCCAGGTAGAGATGTTGTTGTCGATGTTGGACGGCATGAATTAGGATTACTTTCCTTAATGTCAGAATGAAAAGGTCTTGAGAAGTTCCATCGCTTCTCCTGCAATTCCAAGAACTGTTGATTCGTGACCGTCGACAAGACGAGCATATTCACCCATTGGTCCTGCCAAATCATATCCTCCAGCTTTTCCTTTCCAAGATTCATTTAGAACTAATTCAACTAATTGCTCATCGGTGAGAGTATCAATTTCAACAATGGCATGCTCTACAAAAAAACGCCAATGGCCTTGAAGAAGTATTCCGGTTGCAGACCAAACTTGATGCCGCCTCCCAGATAGTCGATGCAGCATAACTGCTGCTTCAACTGTATCACTTGGTTTCCCGAGTACTGAATCCATATCATCTGGGTCAGCCAGAAGGGTATCACACACGATAACAAGATCAAAACCATGTCCGTCACTAACCGCTTCAGATTTTTTTTGACAAATGGATAATACTTGGGCATCAACACTACCCGGTCCAGGCGTCTCATCTACATCTGAAAATCCTTCACATTTTATATTTGGAAAAAGTGATTGCAGCATGTCTGCACGACGAGGCGATTGCGATGCTAGCCAAACGTTCACTTCTCTCCCTCAACCCATGCTAACAGAATGTATGCCTTGTTTTTTTTGCTTCATCGGAAATAAACTTGCAACAAAAAGAAGGGTGAGGTTGAAGAATCAAAGGGTATACCCCCACATGGTGCCGACATGGGTGATGTTCCGAGAATTCCAACACATATTGAAGGATTAGATGAAAATATGCAAGGTGGAATTCCTGAAGGCCATATTTGTATTGTTGCTGGTTCGTCAGGAGCAATGAAGTCCAGTCTCACCTTTTCAATGCTTTACAATGCTGTACTATATGGTGAAACAAGTGGAATCTATGTGACCCTTGAACAAGGTAAAGATTCTCTTCGCTCTCACATGTCAAACATGGGCATGAGTATTGATGATAAGCGCGTCAGCAATCGAATTGCGATTATCGACCTCTCAGATTTACGAGTTCAACTTGACGAGCAAGGGATGAGTAGTCGCGTGGATTGGATGGGACAACTCATCAAACAACTCACCTCATACCGTGATTCTATCGGCTTTGAATTATTGGTTTTCGACTCTCTAGGTGCGTTCTTTACACTGACCAAAATGGAAAACCCACGTGATGAAATTTTCCGTTTATTTGAAGCAGTTCGCCGTCTTGGGCTCACTTCATTCTTCATCTGTGAAATGACGGGTGAAGATCACAAACAATTTGGCGAGTATGGCGTTGAAGACTATTTGGCTGATGGTGTTATTCATTTGGTCATGGAGCGTTCAGGTGATGATGTTTCTCGAAAGATGGGCGTCGTCAAAATGCGACACACGCACCACCGACTTGGCTACAAACCGTTTAGTTGGAAAGAAGAAGAACAACGTTTCACAATTCTGTGAAGCAATCACTACTCGACAGTGACCGACTTTGCAAGATTGCGAGGTCGGTCTACATTACAATCAAGCGCTAATGCTGCATGATAGGCGATCAACTGAGTTGGAATAACCGTCAACAAAGGTGAAAGTAGTGGATGAACTCGTGGAATTGGTATACAGATATCCGCTTCTTCTGCAATCTCATCTCCTTCTTCATGGATTAATATGATTCGAGCACCTCGTGCCCTACATTCATGAATCGCAGAAATGGTTTTCACCTTTACATGATCATTAGGGGCGATAAAGATAACAGGACTTCCTTCTTCCAGAAGGGCGATTGGACCGTGTTTCATTTCTCCAGCGGGATAGGCTAAACAAGGGATATATGCGATTTCCATAAGCTTTAGAGCCCCTTCTTTTGCGACAGGTGCCGAAATTCCACGCCCGAGGAAAAGAACACATTTCGCATCTTTGATCATTTCAACCGCCTCAAGAATAGGACCCTGATTTTCTAGATATTCTTCAATCAAGTGAGGGATTTGCTGAAGACCGTGAATTAATTCCTTGCCTTGTTCTTTACTCGTTGCACGTGAACGCCCTACTTGGAGAGCAAACATGGACAAAGCGGCAACCATATTTGAGAAGGCTTTCGTCGATGCAACTGCCTGTTCTGGGCCAGAATGAATATACACGCCTTTTCCACATTCGCGTGCAATGGATGAACCAACAACGTTGACAACTCCGTAGACACTACCTCCTTTGAGTTGAATTTCTTTTACCGCAGACAATGTATCAGCAGTTTCACCGGATTGAGTGACTGCAAAATGCAAAGCGTTTGGATTGATAACAGGGTCATTGTGTCGAAATTCGCTCGAAATATGAGCCACAGCAGGAATTCTTGCTAATTTTTCAATGAGCATTTGCCCGATTTCCGCAGCATTGTACGCTGTTCCACATCCGAGTAGGCGCACGTGTGGAACTTTGGCCAAATCACGAGGTTCTAATTTCAAACCACCAAGTCGTCCATTCCCACGGACTCTGTCCAGCCGGCCACTAATACAATGGCGTAAAGCATCGGGTTGTTCGTATATTTCTTTCAGCATGAAATGTGGGAATTCACCAAGTTCGGATTCTCCCCAATCGTCTTCAAGAACTGTAATACTTGGATTGAAATTTTTACCCTTCAAAGTCGAAAGCGACATTCCTTTGCTCGTGAGAGTTGCTATTTCACCATCTTCAAGGAAGACGACGCGTTGGGTGTAGGGCGTCAACGCATGTGGGTCACTAGACACAAACATCTCCCCGTCACCTTGTCCAATGATTAAAGGCGAACCGTTACGAGCACAGACAATCATGTCATGTTCAAGGAATAGTGCACACAAACCCCATGTTCCTCGCGCAAGATGAAGTGTTCTTCTCACTGCATTTTCGGGATTGTTGTCGATGTTGAGTTCACGTTCAATCACATGGGCAAGCGCTTCTGAATCTGTATCGCTTTGCAACTCGACTCCTTGAACTGTTAATGAGGTTCGGAGTTGACGAGTGTTTTCGATAATTCCGTTGTGAACGATAACAACCTTTCCATTCGAAGATAGATGCGGGTGAGCATTGGAATCAGAAACAATCCCGTGTGTAGCCCATCGAGTATGTGCGATACCATGAGTTCCTGGAATCTGAGAAGGTAAAATAGATTCTAAATCAGCGACTTTACCTACTTTCTTGAAGATTTGAATGCCCTCATCTTTCACCGCAATTCCGGTCGAATCATAACCCCGATATTCGAGTCTACGTAATCCATCAAGCAAAATGTCCGATGCCTGCCTAGGGCCAAGATATCCAAAAATTCCACACATAATGTTCCCTCAACAATCAACCTTCGCCGAACATATTGGACATTCAACCCTTGAAAGCGTCATATCCTTGACTGTGAATTTTGCCGCGCAATCATGACATGTCACATCACGTTGAGGTGGTGCAATCATCGGCAATGGTGGCAAACCTGCCAAAGGCGGTAAACTTCCTTTAGGCAATGGAGGTAATGGCATTGGGGCTGTTTCTGCCACCAATACATTCGGCTCAGGGATTACATTAGGGAGTGGAGGGAGTAATGTATTCATCGACTCCACCATCTCTGTAATTTCACGTTGCTGCTTACGCTTCATTCGACGGTTGAGACGTGCATTGCCTTCACCCGATTCATTTTTCGCTTCGAGAGAATCCGACAAGCTCAATTCTTCGTCTTCAAGAGTTGCTTCAGGAACATCCATTTCAACAATCAAATCTGGAGTTTCGGTATCTATCGCAAGTAGAGGACCTTCATCTTCAACTGGGACTATGAGTAATTCAAGACCATCGGGGTCATCTTTCTGAAGTGATGTACTTGCTAATTCCTCTTCTCGACGACGCGAAGAACGAACTGAAAGCATTATCATTACAAGGAATAGAACGAATAAAGTTGAAGTTACACCCAAAATCAAAATCTTTGTTTCTTGGTTTCCAGGTAATGGGGCAAGGAGTGTATCGAGCAGTGAACTTTTATCGCCACCTACGTTTGAATCTCCATCCATGTCTGCGAGGATTCGCATTTTGAGTGACCCACCGGCTGAAGACAAAAAGATAATCCCGTCGAATTCCATTCCTGCATGACCCTTCAAGAATCCCTCTGTAAGAATGTTTGAAAGGGCTAAACTTTGGCTTTTAGAGGAGTCAGATAACAAACCGTATCGAGTAACTGGGCCATAGATATTGATTTCGTCATAGAATATTTGAACACCGTCTGATGTAGGATTCAACTCGATATGAGTTGCTCCTGGTGCGCTGATTTTTTCTGCATCATTGGACCAAGCATTATCGGTAACAATATGCGCAATCATCGCATCTTTGCCTCGGCCTTCAATCCAAGAAGCGACAAGAATATCTTGGCTATTGTTTGTAAGAATAACGAGTTGTGCCATTTGTGCGTGATCACCGATGGATGATTGGAAGCCCCAAGCCGCATACGTTACCTCGCCATGAGTATACATCAACCCAACGCGGTCGATTCCAGTGACATCATTTCGGATTTCTTGATAGAGAATATGCAAATTTTCCTCACCTAATCCAATCGCCAAATTATCACCTTGAGATGGGCGTATTTGGATATCAGACAAAATTATGTTAGGTGAACTCCACGATGAAAGACTATCTGGAGTGGAGGATACGAGTGTGAAAATAGATGTAATATCTTGCCATGAGCCACCTGTAGAAATATCCCGATGGTAGCCTGCTAATACCATTTGGCCATCGTATTCGGTCAATGCAAGCCCCCAATAGGAACCCTCTGACAATTTAATTGCAGGCATCTGATGATGAACTGGAGTTTTCTCTCCCAATCGAGTGATTGAAGTCATAGCAATATCAGTAAGTGTATAGCCATCAGGACTGATGGTTTTTCGATTCCAAGCAGCTTGTACAAATCCATCCTCTCGTAAATAAGTAGCCAATTCTCCTCCCCATTTTTCCTCAAGCATAACATCTACTTGCATTACCATAGATTCGGTGAATGTTCTTACATGAAGTTCTCCATCGATGGTTGTGAACAAAAGGCCACCCTCATCCATGCCAATGAAGTCGATTGGAACTTCACCTTGGGCAAGAGAGACGCTCACTTGTGAACCAAGACTCAAATCATCGATGACAATAGTGAATCGATGATCACTATATTCAGGTTCGACGCCATTCCCTTCTAAGAGGACACGGTAATTCTCATGGCCAATTGGGCGGCCTAGTTCGTTGAAAGTACCTGTGGCGAAACCAGAACTTGAATCGGAGCCTGCGACAATCAAAATCTCCGAGACGCCTATTTCTAACCACCCATCAAGCGTCCAACGTTCAAGACGCATGGTTAATTCTGTGGCTTCTGTTTGCCCAATATTATCAATTCTAACATCGATATTGAACATCGAATTAGGTAATGGAATCTTTGGATTCGTAGTCACTGAACCGGGTAAAAATCTTAACATTGCTTCAACAGGGCGTTCTTCGACTTCGAAAGAGAAGGTGTAGGTATTGTCATCTGGGTTTGGGTCACCCAGTTGGTTATTTGGGTCAATCGAGATGGTGACATCGTGTGTTCCTGCTTCTGTCGCCCACCAATACAGAGTAACTTGTTGACTCTCTCCTTCGTTGAGGGTCGAAATACGGGTTTCTCGTGGGTATGTTTCTGATTGGTTACCAACTGCATCGAGTTGAACAAAGATGTCGTTTGCATCTAAATCTCCTGTATTTCTAACAGTGAAATCGACTTCCAAAACGGTACCTGCTACTGCAGAATAAACCGGAAGGTCTTGGTCCATTATTTCAACGGAGCCATGGAAAATAAAGTCGGGAGCAGCGGGTTGATTATCAACGGCATAGGCTCTTCGTATCTCATCGGTCATCACTCCACTTTGGTTTACCATTCGGAATGAAATTCGATAAGAGCCATCATTAACACTGTTCGAATTCCAAGTAAAAGACCAATCTTGTTTGCCGGTACTAAGTGGAGATAATGTTTCACCAACTATCCAATCACCATTCTCAATACGGTATTCAAGTTTATCATGCTCAACCCCTTCGACAGTGCCACTGAATTCAACAGAACCTTGGAGGGCCGTGCCCAAAGTTGGGGCTTCTAGAGTCACCTCCATTCGGGCAATATTGACTACGCGTATCGAAACATTAGATGCTTCACCTTCTTCGGTAAGTGCTCGTGCCATAACTAAGACATAATCTTCATCATCGTTAACCCAACTCTCTTTGACGGAGATGTCCAAATACCATGCTGAAAGGTCTCCACCTGCAGTCACCCAATTCCGTAATTCACGTATGGTTCCATTATCGAGATGTTGTTCGATACGGACTTCGATTTTAACATAATCATCTCCTCCTTCATTCGCTTGAGTAGAACCTGAAACACGAACGAAGTCTCCTTCAATCCACCAAGAACCGTTACGAGGTTTGTCCACATCGACGTGTTCGTCAGTACCGTTTCCTGACGGAGGGGTGCCGCCACCATTATTTTCAAGCGGGGTGCATGTTCTTTCCAAAACCATGTCGATTGCACATGAAGCATCTATCAATCCAAATCCCCATTCATCATTCCATCGGTCAGAGACACTCGGTTCGCTGGCACTTCCTCGTGCTTCAGACGAGTTGCGAAGGATATCTTTGACTTCTTGGGGTTCGAGAGAAGGGTCGGCTTGGAGCATAAGAGCCACAATGCCTGAGGCGATTGGTGTGGCCATGCTCGTGCCATCTTTTTCCTCATAATCCGAACCTGCGAGAGGTTTTGCGGGTTGCCCTGGGAAAGAAGTTCCCGTTTGGGCACTAGCAGACATAATTCCAGAGCCATACGAGGTGATATCGGGTTTCAATTCGTCCCATTCATCATCATCGCCGTCATCAATTCGAGGGCCTGTGTTGGAATAACTTGCAACCTCGTCGTTTGTCCGATTAATGCTTCCACGGTCCGTTGCCGCGCCGACTGAAATCGCTTTATCAGCGCTTGCAGGAGAAGGAACACGATTGCTACCATCGTTACCCATTGCAACAACACAAACGATTGATGCGTTGACTGCATCATTGACAAGACGAGCCTCGGAACCACTGCCATTATCGCCTTGGTCCCCTTGATTGAGAGGGGTAGAGGCTGAACCAAAAGACATCGAGGCCACTTGAATGCCCCTAGTCGATGAATTATGGCCCCAATCGGTATCTTGGTTGTTAATCATCCACTGAATTCCATTAAGAGATGCTTGTGAATTTGTACCGCCTGAGTCTGTAAGGACCTTGATATCAACAAGGAATGAACCGGGTGCAGTACCCATGTGGATTCGACTAACATCTCCTGTCCCAACGCTAGAACCGGCAACGTGTGTACCGTGACCATTGCCATCGTCGGGGTCTTGTGAACCATCTGGGTTTGATGCTGAAGAGGTTGCGTCGTATCCAGCAACCCATTTGTGGTCGTCATAAGAGAGGGGGTCTTCATCTGGTTCGTCATTTTGGTCGTCAAAATCGTTCAGTGATTCGTGCTCGTTATCAACGCCGGTATCGAGCACTGCCACTACGATGCCTTCACCGATATAATCGCGTCCGTAAGCAGATGCGGAATATACATCAGATGGACGGGCACGAGATGCTTTCGCGGCAATATCGTTGGATGGAATCATGATGTTTTGCATCTCAATGACAACTACTCCGTGTAAGGAATAAAGGTCCATAAGTGCAGATACTGGAACTTTATCGACAGCGACAGAATCGATATCGATCAGTTGTTGGAACCATGCACCGCCATCTTCACCAACCCATCCATGAGCGTTGAGAACTGAACGAAGGGTCTCAATTTCTGCGTCGTTGGCACGCCAAGCATAATCGACAACAATCGCAACTGTCTTCCGGCCATCAGGTCCAATAATTGCTGTAGGCGAAACAGAATCGGCTCCTGCCAATACCCGTTGTAATCGGTCATCCATCCCATTCCAATCTAGGTCAGGGCCATAGGATTGCCACCATTGGTCTGCTTCTGCAGAGACTCTTTCACCGCGGTCAATATCTCGAATTGGACGTAAGCACAACTCTTCACCACACATCAATGGCGGTAGTCCTTCGACCAAAATTGGTTGAGAAAACAATGATTGGGTGTTTGGTTCAGAAATTTCGACATCAGATTCATTGGCTAAAACGCCAAGGTCAGCAAACAAGAAAATAATGACCAATAACAGAGAAATACGCTGAGATTTCCATGTTGTCGACGACTGCAAACCACCCACTCCAAGGTATTGCTGGGCCGTTCCGCCTTTGAGCCTATCCTATATTTGCCCACTCCCCAGCCCCTTAAGGGGCTTGGGGAGATATTCCCGAATTACTCGGGCCAATTGAGGTGTTCAGGTTCAACAGAACATTGTATCTGGGGGCCCGATGAACGTTCAATCACACCTATCGGTGCTTGGCAATCGGGGCATTCGGCGACTTCTGCAATGTGTTCCATCCAAGCTAGGCGTGTTTCAGGTTCATCAGCAGATGCAAGAAGGCTACGCAAAGGGTCACGGATATTTCGTGGGATGTCCATCTTACGAGCAGTCCATGGATCTACCGCTTGAGACATGTCAATCATCACGCTCTTAATTTGATTCAAACGCGAACGTTCGCTACTGGAATTGGTTGGCCCACCATCTTCAACTCCCAGTGCATATGGTCCACCTTTTGCCACAATTGGAAGAAGAATATACGCTGCTACAAATCCACCTAAGTGAGCCATATGAGCCACATCACTGGCTTGATTGAGGCCGATTGTGGTATAAGCACGAAAAACTTCCATTCCAAAATAAAACAAAGCGAGGTAGATGACTGGCCATTTTCGAATCAAAATGAGGGGAAACGGGATTTCGTCTTTTGGCCATCCAGCCAAATATGCACCGAAGAGACCGAAGGCGGCACCTGAAGCACCCAATGAGGGTATTGGAGAATCAAAATTGAACATAAACCATGCAAATGAACCCCCAAATAAGCCAATGAGGTATACTGCTGCAAATCGTCGCATCCCCAAGCGTTGTTCAAGAGGTACACCCACCAAAGCAATGACAAGAATGTTACCAAGAACGTGTGTTGGGTCATATCGACTGTGCAAAAATCCTGCTGAGAAAAGAGTATGGAACCATGCTCCACCGTCAATTCGATTCGGGATAAGTACAAAATCCCACCATAACCATCCGCCAACCCATTCCCTATCAATTGCAAACTCGCCCATAACTTGCACCAAATAAGCCAATAGCAATCCTACTGTAATCGATAATGCCAAGGAGGTTCGGTGGCGAATTGCATAACTAATTGGCCACACAAGTGCCAGTACCCAAAGTCCAAACAGCAGCCATTCGGATATTCCGAACAAGGACATGACTGTGGCCATGTCCTGCCTAAAGAGGAGACGCATTTGAGTGCATGGTTGAAACTAGTCCTAATGGGAGGTTTGATGTCGCCCTGCAAACTCGCACACCCATGGCAGAATCGATGCTCAGCCTTGTGGACCTTGAGGTTCGCCGTGGCATGGGTGTTGTCTTGTCCGGTTTCAATCTTGAAGTTGCATCGAAAGATGTCGTTGTTTTGCATGGAGAAAACGGTTCAGGTAAATCGACGGTTATCGAAAGTTGTGCCCGTTTGCTGCCTTTGGAAAAGGGGTCTATTCATCACCATGGGGCTTTAGTTGTTGATTCAGAAGGGCGGAGAAATATTCCACCACAGCCTTTTGGCCTGACTCTCCAAAGCAATGGTTTACTCGGCGATGAAACCATTGAGAATCACCTTTCAACGGTGTGTTCACTCTCGGGAATGAAAACAGACCTCTCTCCAATTCTAGAATCCTACGGTCTTGCCCATCGAAGGTATGACCGAATTGGGCAATTGTCTGGGGGACAAGCACGGAAGGTGGCGGTAATAGCAGGGCTTCTCCCTGCAATGCTTTGCTCCAAACCTCGTTTGGTTTTCCTCGATGAACCAGGTACTGGATTGGACAACAATGCTCTTGCAGTATTGGCATCCGATATTGGACGCTTACGTGAAGCCGGACATGCTTTTGTCATCGCATCACATCATCCAGACATATTGAAATGTGCAACTAGATTGCATGATTTAGAATCTGAATCACTGCAAGACCAAACACCTTGCAAACCATGGAAAGCAATTGGAGTTGAAGAAAATGTTCGTCTTCTTTCGACAAAGGTTGGGCATCGTTATCTTCGCTCAACTCGAGCTGGACTTGCGCGCAACGGCCTAACTGCACTGTTGGTACTTGGGACATTGTTGGCGTTTATCGACCCAATCTCCATTGAAAATCCCACATTGCTTGTTGGCTTTGTTCTTGCAGCACCTTTTGCTGCTGGACTCGCAGGAGACCCCGTCTTGTATTTGATGCGAGAACAGCGTGCTGCCGATTGGTGGAGGGCACATGTCAACCGCCTTCCTAATGCGGATTTCATAGCCCCTATTCTCGGATTAATATTTACTTCACTTGGATGTATTCTATTTCTTGATGCCTTCGACTGGAAACTTTCGCTTCTTGGCGCTGGCATGGTTTGGGTGACGTTATTCTGTGTTCGATTCATCGAATTAAGCACCTTGCGTTTGGCGCGGCCGAATGCTGTATTCATCAGACTATTACTGCCAATATTGATTCTTCCGTGGGCCTTAATTGTTGATTTTGCAGCAACCTTGTGAACACCCAAGTTCAAGAAGGAGTGGTGAAGAGTTCTGTACATGCGACGACGAGTTCCCGAGATTTTTCTTGGCCTCGGATTTGCTGGGATAATGACAACGCTATATTTGGGCCTTAATTGGGCGCCGAGCGTATCAATTGATGCGTTTGAATCACCTGCTGCTCAGCGTATATTCTATTGGCATGTACCTTCAGCATGGGCTGCATTTATTGCCTTTGGAGTCTTATTTTTCGGTTCGGCGATATGGTTTTTCAAACGTAGCCCCTTAGGCTGGCGTTTGCATGTTGCAGGTAGCGAGGCTGGCCTTGCTTGTGGCTTGATGGCAGTCTGGTCTGGATGTGTATGGGGTGCTGCAGAATGGGGCACTCCTTGGGATTGGAGTGATATAAGATTGAATACATTTGGACTCTTAACTCTACTTGCACTATTTTTGGTTCTTGGGCGTCAAAGTCAACCCGATGGCGTTGAAACTCGCGATACATTTTCCACCTTTGGACTGTATGGTTTTGTTTTGGTACCTTTAACCTATATTGCTACTCGTTTTTGGCAAATTCGTCACCCTGGCCCAGTCATTGCGGCTGGTGAAGATGGAGGCTCTCTGCAATCCAGCATGGCTGTTGTCCTTCTTATCGGTGCACTTTCTTTCACGATATTTATCATCGGACACATATTGATTTCAATGCGTATCACGCATCTTGAACAACGATTAGAACAAGTTCAAAAATCACTTGATGGAGGAAATTAATATGGAAGGAATAAATTATCTCACGGTTGCTTATCTTGGAATGATTACTGCTCTTGCAATTTGGACATGGACTGTCGTTGTACGAAGTCGCTCAATTGAAGCGCGTCTTGAAGCAGTTGAGTCCAGCATCGGAATCGATTCATCTCAAGCAGATGGCATTGCTTCGCAATCAACAAATGATTCTCAAGATGATGCCACAGTTTGAAGACGAGTACACTCACCCGAACATGAGAGGGATTCTATGAGCGAGGGACTTGGACGTGAGTTTTGCTTAGTCTGCGGCGCGGAACCTCCTCTGTATGGTGACCGAATGTGTGAACCATGCATCCGAAAAAGAATCAAACTCGTCATAGTCCCTGAAAACATTCCATGGGTGCGTTGTGCTAGGTGCGGCATAGTTGAAATTCAGGGTAAATGGGTTCATATTTCCGAAGAAGAAATTTGGGACGAACTCATTCAACGTCATGTTCAGTTTCATGAAAAGGCCGAAGCAATTGGATTAGGCCTTGAGACACGAATTGTTTCAGATCGGCATACCCTCTTACACTTGCAAGTTGAAGGTACCATCGAAGGTTTACATTTCCAAGAAGAACACACCATGCGTGCCCGTATGGCAAATGGTGTGTGCTTGACGTGTACCCGTAGAGCGGGGAATTACTTTGAGGCAACAGTGCAATTACGCTCCACAGGACGCCGGCTTTCCGAAGACGAATTTACCTCACTCCGTGCGACCTTGGATAAAGTAATAGAAGGCCTTTCTGACGACCCTATGTTTTTCATCACTTCTGAGGGACCTGTTACGGGTGGTTACGATGTGGTCCTTGGAAGTAAGGGCCTTGCTCGAACATGGGGGCGGCACTTGGTGACAGAATATGGCGGTCATGTTGCAGAATCAAATTCAACCGTTGGGCGCAAGGATGGAATCGATGTAACTCGCTTGACACTCTTGTACCGAAAACCTGGCTATGACATTGGCGATGTACTTCGCTGGAGAGACCACTACTGGCGTCCGGCAACATGGACAAAAGATGGAGCAATCATGTCGCGTATTGACCGCCAAGAGCGTACTGGAGCATCATGGAGAGACCTTGAATCCTCCAATGTGGTCGCTCAAATGAAAGATCATACAATCGCAGATATCATCACTGAAGATTCTTCAGTTGCCGAATTCCTTGACCCAACAAATTGGAATATGGCATCTGTTCGTGTTGCTTGGGACCATACACCACGTCAGAAACTTCGCCTTGCTCGTATTGACGGCGAATGGTTTTCCCTGCACAAACTTGGCTGCGATGAAGAAAATGGGGGGAAGTCCGTATGAAGGAGAACTCGCCCTCTATGCCCATGGCAGATTCCAAAAATGCTGAGCAGGAGGTCGGAATGGTCGACCTTGCGAAAGCGCTTGACAAAGAAGGAATGGTTGGTTTTACACGGTCTTTTGTTGATGATTTAGAAAAAGGCCTTGCCCACGCAACTCCTGAACTTTTCCCGTGGATGAACGACATAGCTAACACTCAATGGGAAGGAATACTCTGTCTTGGCATGGGTGGTTCTGCCGCAGGAGGGGATTTTATTGCCGCTTTGTCAAACTTTAATGGCAAACTCCCAATCATCATTCAACGTGATTATGTCTTACCCGCATGGTGGAAACCATCGTGGCTTGTCCTTTCTACATCTCATAGTGGAAACACTGAAGAAGCACTTGAAGCGACTGAAACCGCTTTGAAGTCAGGGGCAACTGCAATTATTATCTCTACTGGAGGTATCCTTTCAGGATTGCCAGATGCCTATCCCAATTGCTTCCTAATCCCATCGGTTGGCGGTCAGCCTCCACGAACTGCCTTTGGCCATATATTTAGCCGACAACTTGGACTTCTACGAAGTATTGGGGCCATTCCAACTCCTCGTGAAGGAGCAGATGAGGCCATGTTTACGCGCCTGCAGAAAGCTTGCGATGGATTTGATATTCTCAATGACCCCGAAGGGGATGTCGCACAATTAGCCCTCTGTATGCTTGAGAGGCCGATTGCATTACTTGGCCCCACAGAATTGCAACCTGCTTTGAATCGATTCAAGAATCAACTCAATGAAAATTCTGCTCGCTTCGCACGTATCGGTATCATTCCTGAAATGAATCATAATGAAAGTGTGGCTTGGGGAGGAGTTGGTTCAGATCAAGATGCTTCTGCCATCGAACATGTGCTCTTGCTTCTCACTTGGCAAGGTATGCATCGCCAAGTGAACAAAAGAATGGATTGGATGGTCGCCCATGCTACTACGGATTATGCATGGAAAATTGCTGGTGAAGGCAATTCATTACTCGAATCGTTAATGCACCTATGCATATTGATGGATTGGATTTCTCTTGCATTGGCGTTTTTACATGGAAAGGACCCTGCAGCCATAGGGCCAATCTCTGCCCTCAAAGCCCATCTTGAATCTGTTCAATGAATCAGTAGACATTGCCGAGGATAAGACGCGGGTCTGGAAAATCTTTCAATGCTTGAATGCGTTCTTCTTGAGTGACAACTCCTGGCAAATCATATCCATTTGGTTCTTTGAGTGATAGTTGCAGATGAAGGTGCGGAGGCCATCCTCCGTTTTCTTTTTCAGAGCCAATGAAAGCAAGACGGTGCCCTGCTGGAAATTTCTGGCCTATGACCAAACCATCTAGGCTATCTAAGCGAAGATGGCCATGCAAGACCCAAATGGTTTGGGGGGGACTTTGTTGTGAAGAGCCTACAGATATCGGAAGTGATACCTTGTGTTCAGTAATGATTGTCGGCCCGTACGAGCCATCCTCTGCATTGATTCCGAATGAATAAATCGAACCTTCGGCAAATGCAAAAACTTCAGTGCCAGCAGGCGCTCCGATATCTAGGCCCACATGATGATTACGTTCTCCTTCGAATAATGGCGTAGTATACATTCCCGGTCGTGTTTCATCGTATTTTCCAATAGAGAATTCGTAGGGGTTTTGAAAATCACTCTGTGGGCCACGAGAAAAGTCAAACACCCAATACTCATCCGGTAAATTCACAACAGGGTGATAGTCGAGTGGAGAGGCGACCATGACTCCGTGACTAACCACTTTCATTTGATTGTTAGCCGAACAATGAAAACCTATGTTGCAAAGTTCGGGCCATGTATCTGACAGCGGCCCTCCTGTTGTTGGTAACTCTCACCCCCGGATATGCACTCTGCAAAGTGTTGGATGCAAGCGCAGACCGGTTGAGGAAAATCGCATTATCGCCTGCATTGGGGTTATTACTTGCCTACGGCCTTGCAGGACTCTTATTGCTGAGTGATTTGTGGACTTGGAAACTGATGTCAGCATTGTTATTACTCCTCAATGTTGTTTCATTGGCACATATCCGTCACCGACCTTTAGAAGGGAAGTCACTTACTTCATGGCAAAAATTAGAACGCGCTATGCATGGAGAAGTATATGGCAATCCAGAGGAAAGTATCAGTGACGAAGTGGTAGCACAACGTTGGTTGCAAAACCAGCGAAAGCCATGGATGCTTGTACTCGCTTCTGGAATTATCGCGAGTTGTCTTACCTTACCAATGTTGCAAGAGATTCCATTCGGAATAGATTGGATTGGTTTTTCTACACTTACCAACCAAATTGCTACAGTTGGCAACCTATCATTACCGGGAACCAACGATGGGTTTTGGACTTATACTCCAGCATTTCCTTCACTCGCAGCATGGATTCAAGGAACACTCAATATCTCTCCGGCAACAGCAGTGTTCCATCTTGGACACTACAGTTTGTTTGTTCTCGTTCTCGGAATTGGGGGGGCAATGGATCGTCATGGCGCTGGCGCACATGGCATTCTTGCCATGGGGCTAGGAGCCGGACTTTTTGCAAAAGTGTTTGATTCAGGTTATCCTTCTGTCGCCAGTCAACTTGGCCTAGTTGTAGGATTACTTGTATTACTTCGACCAACTTCTACGCGTGGAAGACATCACACTACTGGGTTTATTCTTGCTTTTTTCAGCGTTTTGCTGATTCATCCGACCGGAGCAATTTATCTTGGAGCGCTTATGCTTGCCCACATACTCATTGGCTTGAGCCTCAATGAAACATATGGAGCCAATATCAAAAAATTACTTTTCACAAGCCTCATACTTTTGACCATTGCCGGTGCTATTGCTCTTTTGATTCTAGCTCCACGAATGCTCGATGCCGCTGTTTTTGCTGAATATGGCTGGCAAGGTGGGCGACCTATGCTAATGTATAACGGGATTCTACTGATTCTCGGACTCATCGCTGCTTGGAAATTACGAAACAGTATCGAAGGGCGTTTACTGGCTGTTTGGTTTACTGGATTATGGATGCTCACTGCAATTCATTTAATCGATGGACTTGAACAAATCCCAGTTCTTTCGTTGCTTTCTTATGTCCTGTATTCCATGGGATTACATGCCTTCCATATTCCATTAGCGTCTCTTGTTGCTCTTTGGTGGAGCGATTCGACTTGTCTCACCTCGCTGGAGGAAAAAAGAAGTTTGCTTACTATCGGCTGGGACCCGCACCCCCACCAATATGTTGCTTCAGGACTTTCGTTACTTCTTCTCTTTGCCACTCTTTTTGGTAATGCTGTGTTAATTCAAGTATCACATCATGATGAATTACAAGCGTTCACTCAAGGGGATTTGGAAATCCATGATGCACTGTCGAATCTACCTCGAGGAAGTGTTGTGTATACTGAAAATGCTCAATGGGGATATGTCTATGATGCTCCACAGGAGATTGCCACTACAAGTGTCCCTACACTTGGACTGATCCATGTTGAAAGCAGTATTCAGTTGGCTGCTACAACAGCAGTATATGCTGATTTACCTGCAAATATTCATGCACTGAACATAACGCATGCCGTATCATCTCCATTAGGTACTATCGGTTGGACATTCGCTCAATCGTCATATTGGGAGCCACTTGTTGAACGACAAGGAAGTGTACTATGGAAGTTTGTTGAATCAGGTTCTGCAAGCCCTTCTCACTTTTTCACAGTCGACTCTTCAACGTGTGAGGATAAGTGCTCGATGCAAGTAGACCCTTGGCATGAGCACCGATTTAGAGATACGCTGGGGCTTGGAAATCAACGAGCCTCTATTCCTGAAGGTCATGACACAATCCTCTCTTTTTCAGCATCCGATGGATTTTCTGGAAACGGGAGCGCATGCCTTGTATTCGAAGCAAGAGGGGATTTGGGAGAACTCCGCTTAACTTTGGGTACGCAGGAAAATGATGCCTTGAAAACTTCAACCTTAACCGCCGGTTGGCATTCTTTATGCTTTGAACAGCAATCAATCGATTCGACTATGCAATTAGAAATAGATTGGGTTGATGATGAAAGTGGAAGTCGATGGCTCAATCCTCTTGGGCTTTCTGGAAGAAGTGATGTTCTACTTGATTCAACTGGGATAAGACTTCATTGGCTTGAAATCAAACAATGAGGATGAAATTTTGCGAAGTCATCAAAGCCAAACAAGGGATGGAAGTATCATGAAGCGAGTCATGATTCTCCTTCCGACCTTAGATGAGGCGGAGGGTTTGACTCAAATTCTACCACGCATTCCAGTGAAGAAACTCTCAAAGAAGGGATGGGAAATTGAAACATTGGTAGTCGATGGTGGAAGTGAAGATGGCACCAAAGAAATTGCAGAAAAATTTGGTTGTAATTTCATGTTCCAACGAGGAAAAGGGAAAGGTGCTGCAATGCGGCTCGGGTTTCTTCAATTTCTCAAATCTAAATGTGATGCTTTAGTGATGTTCGATGCTGATGGAACCTATCACCCTGAGGAGATTTTCAAGCTCATTTCAAAACTCGACCATTATGATGTGGTGGTCGGAGACCGGTTGCGTGGAGCAATGGACCCTGATGCAATGACTCGATTAAATTATTTTGGAAACCATTTGTTAACTTGGATTGCAGTGGCCCTATTTGGCATTCCAATGAACGACTTATGTTCCGGATATTGGGCCTTTTCACGGCGTGCACTATCTGAATTAAAATTAAACTCGATGCGTTTTGAAATTGAAGCGGAAATGTACACTTCCTGTGCAATTGAAAACCTCGATATTGCCCATGTTCCAATCCGATACAGTAAACGATTGGGTGAAGCGAAATTAGGTTCGGTCAAAGATGGATGGAATATCTTCCGAAAGTTGTTGATTCGACGAGTATTCTCAACACCGCATGAAACTAGTCTCGGTGAAGGGAATTTGACGATTCAATGAAACGGCAAGTCTCAAAGCATCCGGTCGAGAGCAGAACATATGCGCCGAAGACCAACCGTCGTTCTCGGCGCTTCAGGTTTGGTTGGCCAACATATGCAACAACGGCTCTCCAATCACCCATGGTTCGTATTAGCAGCCATTGGTGGCCAAACTGAAAGTTCTGAAATGTTGCCTGAGCAGAATCCTTGGAGGCTCGATGAACAACGCCCTGAACTTCCATCAATTCCGATATTCGATATATCGGGTGAGACCTTTGTTAACGATCTGCTTGAATTAGAAATTGAAGTTGCTTTTTCTTGTCTGCCAAGTGATGTTGCTGAGCGCATAGAGGGCGTTTTGGCACAAGCAGGCATCGCTGTATTTTCAAATGCCAGTTTCAATAGAAGAAAACCGGGAATCCCATTAGTAATTCCCGATATAAATGCAGAACATTTCACTACATTTTCAACGATAGAAGGGCCTATTGCATGTGGTACAAATTGTACACTTATTCCTCTGGCTGTACCTCTTGCTGCTCTTCGCACATTTGGAATTCAACGTGTTACTATGCGAAGTGAACAAGCATTATCTGGTGCTGGTTGGCGGCTTTTATTCGATGAAGATGCCAACAATGGAATTCTCGAACCGGAGATTCCGGGTGAAGCAGAAAAGGTGGCTGAGGAATTACTCCATGTATTTGGAACTGCAGAGGAACCTGCAGAAATTGAACTCGACATTTCATGTCAAAGGGTGGAGCGAAGATATGGTCATCAAGTCTTTGTTGAAGCAGTTTTCAATCAAGTATTATCACTAGATTCTGTGCTTCAGGCATTCAGCACTCATCAATTTCCCGATGCAATGCTCAAATGTCCGAGCGCCCCACTGCGCTCCATACATGTAGTAGAACACATCGATGTAAAGCAACATTTATGGAGCAATGGCGAACGTTTTTCGACCCATCCACAACCTCACAAAGATTTGCAAATTGGAATGTCTGTGGTCGTTGGTGATGTGAAACTAATTGATGAATATACACTGTCTTTTTCTGCCTATTCACATAATACAATTCGCGGTGCAGCAGGCGGGACGATGCTATTGGCTGAACAAGCCATTGTTGAAGGACACATACATTGAGCATCACGGGACAACAGTAGGCATAAAGCCGGCGACTACACCCTCGGTTCGGTGCGGACATGGGTATTACTGCAATGATTCCTGACATGACCATCGGACAACTTGCCAATGAGGCCGAGTCACGATGGGGTGAAATTTGGGATGAAAATGCAGCCCGTATGCTGGTTTTGGTCATCTGTCCTCGCAAGGAGAGAAAACTTCTCGAATTGCATGGTGATATGGTTGAACATGGCCAGCCAGTACTTACGGTATTCCATAGGCCACGACAAGAAGCACCCTTACTCGAACAACAAGGATTCAATCCTCGGGATGCATCGTTTCAATTTGTAGACTTAGCAAGTCCTGATTTGGGCCTTTGGATGCAGAATTTTGTTTCAAATGAGAAATGGATGCGAAGTTCAATCGAACTTGTATCTGTTCCCTTCACCATGGATATGCCATCTCAGAGACCATTTGAAACACAGCGTGTCCTTTGTTTCCGTCATCCATCATTACCTGCTCTTGAACGATATTATCTACCATTTCCACCAGCATCAATTCCTGGGAAATGTTTCGTCAGTTTACCTCGTCGACAAGCCGCTGAAATGGCTCGTCAACAAGCAGAAGTCTTAGGTGTAGGGCGTCTCGAAAAGAAAGTCAAAATCACTGAAGTCTCTCCAAGTGAAATGCCAGTTGCAGCACCTCCAGTCGTTGCTGAAGAAAGTGCAAACATGGATGATATGATGAATGACTTTTCGGCAAATATGCTTGATGGCATGACCAATGAGGCTCAATCGAATGAACCATCTCAAGTTGCATTACCAATGCAAGCGGATGCAGAAGAATCTGCTGAAGAAGTTTCAGAACATGTCTTTGTACCGCTACCACCTGGTGCTCAATCGACTGAACAACAACTAGATTCAACTGTAGTAGCAGTTGATGAACAGCCTGTCGAATCGGCTTCAAGCGATGTTCCTCGGCCAGAACCGGAGCCGGAGCCTGAACCTGAAATGTCCAATGTTGAACGCGAATTCCGTGAACTTGTCACTGGCCTGCTTGCAGCTGGCGTGGCTCCAACCGATATGATGGATGACCCGCGTTGGGAAGATTTGAACGAGAGAGCGGCTGCTGAAGGCTTTGAAACATGGCCAGTGTTCTTACAATTAGCAGCGATGTGATGAGAAGGTTCAAGTTGATTCGACCAAAGGAAGGGATGGAGGCAAGCGTATGGGGTTCTGTATCAGTTGCGGTCAACAGCACCAAGATGGGATTAGATTCTGCCGATTTTGCGGCAATCAACAGCCGGGTGACCAATTGCTCGCCCGACTTCGTCAAGAAGCCGAACAAATCCATTACCTTCGACTTCAAGCACAAGCACTTGCTCAGCAGCAACAGCAACAACAACAGCAATATTCACAAAACCAATACAATCAACAGCCGCGCTGGTGATTGGTATGCGGCCGAAGCACTTGGCAATTGAATTGTCGAAATTACAACCTCATCCTTGCACTTCGGTTGAACTAGAACAATACGCAACAGAGGGAGATTTAGCAGCATATTGGATTCTTGGAATCGACCAAGTCGATAACGTAGAAGGAAAACGTATCCTTGACCTTGGTGCTGGAAATGGAATTCTTGGGTTTGGATGCTTGCTCATTGGAGCCCAGCATGTCACTTTAGTCGAGGCAGACCCACAAGCCATTGAGAGTGCGGAAATCAATGCTGAACGCTTGCAAAATCGGTGTGAAGGAACCATCGAAATCATTCAAGAGCATGTGTCTGACCAAACTGAAAAACCAAAGAAAATCCCTGATATCGTGGTAATGAATCCACCGTGGGGTGTACAAACTGCAAAGGCAGATCGCCCTCTATTGGAATATGCGTTTTCGCTAGGTGCTCCTGTTGTCCATGTTCTTCACAGTGCAAAATCAAAACACCTTCAAGCACTTGGCCGGGATTATGGATATGAATCTGAAGCAATGCTTGAAACCGAATTTCGACTACCTCCAACCTATCTTCATCACACGAAGAAAAAAGCAACAACGACGGTATGCTGTTGGCGCTTTCACCTCCCCGGTGATGCAAAGTTAATCGAAGAAGAGGATTGATGGATTCAGCCTCTTCGTAAGAGGGGTTGAAAAGGGGTAAGCACACCGGTTCAAACAAGCGACACAGCATGCGACCTACATCGGGCCATGTTTGCTACAGGAATGAAAAATATGACGCCGAGCCTCGTCACCCCCGGAACACATGTATCAACCTCAGCAGAATGCGAGGCTGGAGAAGGAACCATCGAAATCGATGGGAAGATTTTAGCAACCACAACTGGTATGTTTTCAATCGAAGAAGGAATGGCTACTGTTTCTGCAGCAAGAGAAATCGTCACACCAGAAATCGGCGATACAGTTCTATGTGAAATTGTCAAACTCAATGAAAAGAACGGTGAAGCACAAGTCATTTGTGTTGAAGGAAAACCAGGTAGCGTTCTTCCAGAACACCTCTATGGGCAGTTCCATGTCACAGGTATCGTCGACCGGTATATGCACCAAACAGCAGATGCAGTAAGACGTCGAGATGTTTGTCGTGCCGAAGTAAAAGAAAACAGTCCTGTTCTCCGAATCAGTTTCCGAGACCGTGATGACTGTGGAGTTCTTCACGCAATTTGTCCTCCTTGTGGTGATGTTCTTGTCGCAGACCTTGATGGCGACTGGAATGTCCGTTGCCCTACCTGTAACCATCAATCCTACCGTGCTCTTGCCGACAATTATGGTGCTGGATGGGCTGAACTGGACCAAGGTGCGAGTGCACTCAACAACTCAGGTAAGCGCTGGGGTGCTGCCGCTGAAGCAATGTTTGCTAAAGGTCCTTCAGGACGTGCAACCTTCATTGCAGCAGATGTTCGCGAAGATGGACGTGAGCGTACTTATTTCCGATTCGAAGGTGAATCTGGGGACAAAGGCCGTCGACCAAGAAACGCTCCAGGTTGCCGTTTGTTCATTGGTGGGCTTCCACGCGAAGTCGGAACTGAAGAACTCCGTGCCTTGTTTGCTGAACATGGCGATATGACGGATTGTATTGTTCTTACAGATGACAATGGAGTTAATCGCGGCTTTGGTTTCGTAACTTATTCCGATAAATCACACGCAGATGCTGCAATCGCCAAACTCAATGGTCACAAAATCAATGGCCGGAAGATAGGTGTTCGAGATGCTGATAGTGACGATAAGAAAGGCAAGAGAGAAAAGAGAAAGGACCCTGAAGGGCTCAAACTCTACATTGGAAACCTTCCTTTCAAGGCAACAGAGGACAATATCAAAGCTATGTTTGATGGAATCGCAACCGTGAATGGTTTGGTAATTGCCACCAGTGGAGATGGAAAACCAAAGGGATTCGCATTTGCTTTCATCAAAGAAATGGATAAAGGCGATGAAATCGTCTCGAAACTCAATGGTTCTGAACTGCTTGGACGTCGTATTAAGGTCGATATCTCTCAAGGTGGTAAGAAAGGCGGAAACAATCGTGGAAAGCGTGGCGGAGACGGCAATGCTGACGGTAAATCATCCCGTGAACTTCAAGCCCTTCGTGAAGAAGAAGAGGACGCAAAGAAGCGCCCTCGACGTCGCCGAGATAAGAAGGATTGAAGGCAACCGACCTGAGGTTAGCCATCATGGTCGAACAGATATCACCCAAATGGTTGGTTCTAGACGGCTATGAAGATGAGCCTGCAGCCTTTGGAGTCCCTCCATATGTTGGTTTTCATATTCGCTATCTTTGTGGTGTTTTAGAACTGGCCAAGATTGATTATGAATATCTCACCATTGACCAGTGGCGTGATTTGGTAAAAATAAACGGTGAAGATTGGGCTCGAAAACGACTCTCGACAATTGAGGGTTTTGCATGTATTGCAGGGGCTGTTGTCCCTGGAAGATACCTGCGTGGAACTCCTCTCTCTCTCAAAGAAACTCGCAATATCATACGCGACTTGCCTTCTCAGATTCCTGCTCTATTCGGTGGGTGGGCAATTCGCGGGTGGCGACAACAAGGTTGGACACCATTACGCAAGAATCTATTTTTGGCGGTCCAAGATACCGATGCGACCTTGTACATCTATTTTGAAACTGGACAATGGAAACATACTCGCCGAAATGCCGAACAATGGACGCAATGGGCACAGGCTGGTGCTTTGAGCAAAGCAGTCACTAGTCATCCCGACCTCGGGACAGAAGAAAAAAGAGGGCCCCTTACCTATGAAGTCGAAGTGTACCAAGGCTGTGTACGCTACAAACGCGGTTGTAAGTTTTGCATTGAACCCAAAAAAGGGATTCCAATCTGGCGGACTCCTGAAGACATCATCGAAGAAGTTCGGCGAGCCCACGATGCGGGTGTTCAGCACGTGCGGCTTGGAGGCATGACTGACACTTACACCTACATGGCAGAGGGAGTCAAAGAACTCGAATATCCAGTCCCAAATCCTGAACCAATTGCTCAACTTCTGCATGGCTTAAGGGAAGATGAACGCCTTGGTATCCTCCATACCGATAACGGCAATCCATCGATTATTGCCGAGAACCTCGAGGAATCTGAAGCAATTACCAAAACTCTCGTTGAAACATTGTCCGATGGCGCTGTACTTTCGTTTGGTCTTGAATCTGCGGATCCAAGTGTTCACGATGCCAATTGGCTCAATTGCGACCCTGCTCAATTAAAATCAGCCATACGCCTCATCAATTCCTACGGCAGAGAAAGAGGAAAACGAGGATTACCCAAACTTTTGCCGGGCCTTAATTTCATTGCTGGGTTAAACGGTGAATCCAAAAACAGTTACCAAATGAATTTGGATTTACTCCATGAAATTCGTCGGGAAGGGCTCTTATTACGCCGAATTAATATTCGTCAAGTAGAAGGTGAAGGGTTTCAAGAGATTCCTCAAGACCAATTCAACATGTTCAAAAACAATGTGCGCGAGACCATTGATGGCCCGCTCTTGGAAGAATTATTCCCTATGGGTGAGGTTTTATCCGATGTGCATTGGGAGACGCATGACGGTAGAACACGACTGCCCGCACACCAAAATGATGCACATACAACCGAATCTTGCAGAGGAAAAGCAGGCATTACTTTTGGTCGACAAATTGGTGCCTATCCCATATTAATTGGAGTTGAATATCACATACCGCTCGAAACACAATCAAATATCGTCGTAACGGGCCACGGCGCCCGTTCCATAACTGGTGTTGAAACAAATCTAGACCACGATTCGATCACTCAGAAACAGCTTGAGTCAATACCAGGGATTGGGGAAAAGACCGCTTGGAAATTGATATCGCAACGTGCAAAACAAAAACGCAATTCAGGTTCAAATGCCGCCTATGAAAATTCTGAGGCTTGGTTCAATGCTGCATCAATAGAATGGGATGAAGAATATTCTGTGTTTTTCAAATAAACTAATATTTATGCATTCTGAATACTAAATTAACCTTTACGCATAGGATTGTAATATGTCACTCTCTACTAGATATTCCAAAATATCCCGCCTCACCGATTTCTACATGGAAAAGAAGAATAGGCTCATTTAGGGTCTACACTTCCAGTGTTGTATGGACGTTGGAGAGCAACTCACTGAGGCAGCGATACGCCTGTCTGAGATTTGTGATGCTGCAATCCCCATACTGGAGAGTAAGACCGTTGTGGCTCATGCAACCAATCCACTAAACTATGCTTGGCCCCATCATGAACAATATTTACACAAATGGGGGAGCCGTGGTGGAAAAACACTCCTGCTTGGAATGAACCCTGGTCCGTGGGGCATGGCACAAACTGGCGTTCCATTCGGAGCAACTGAAATTGCTCAATCGTTCTTACAAATCCAAGCACGTGAACTCGAAACACCACCCAATGCTCATCCAAAACGGCCGATTGAAGGAATGGCTTTGGAGCGACAAGAAGTCTCTGGAACTCGGCTTTGGAATCTGATGAAGTCACATTTTGGTTCAGTTGAGAATACATTTGACAATATCTTTGTTGTCAATCATTGCCCCTTACTACTTCTTGGTGAAACTGGAAAAAACATCACGCCAAATAACCTTCCTGCCGCAATAATGTCACCACTACTCAAGGCATGTGATGAGCATCTTCTCGATGTGATTGACATCATGAAAGTGACACGGGTAATCGGCGTTGGGAAATATGCTGAGCAACGAGCTAGATTAGCACTCAGCGCTGGGAAATCAGGTCCCGGTTTCTCTCGCGATGGCCGTAGTGTGCGAATTGACACATGCTGGCATCCAAGTCCCGCCAGCCCCTTAGCCAACCGAAATGATGGCGCTGATTGGCGAATGAATGTTATCAATTGTCTTCAAGGTTAATTTTGTTCCCATTCAAAAACCGGCGAACCATTCAAGTGCTTTATGCAACACTTGGTGCACATGGCAGAACTGCAAATGGCGTGGGAAAGACAACCGGATGACCGACAATGGGTGAAACCCGAAGGTGATGATCCTAGAACATTGTACCAAATGTTGATGACAAGTGTTGGACGCTTTGGAGAACACAACTGTTTTGGATATATTCCTGCAAAGGGCGCTGCTCGTGTTCATTTGACATACAATGAATTTGGAGAACTGGCTAAGGCTGTTGGTCAGCAATTGGCCGATGTCGGAGTCGCAACCGGCGACCGTGTGGCCTTGATTCTTGACAACAGTGTTGAGTGGGCTGCTCTCTCTTACGGTGCAAACGGCATTGGTGCTGCTTACACTGCCATGTATACTCACCAACACGGTGATGAATGGGCATACATCCTCAATGATTCTGCACCTTCTATGCTTGCTGTGGCAAATACTGGAGTTCTTGACAAATTGGTCAAACACCTTCCTGCTGATGCAGCCGCTTGGCCTCGCTGTGGCGTTATACTTCTTGGCGATGAACCTGCCAATGAACTTCCTCCAGAAGGCATTGAAGTTCATGCTTGGGCTGAATTTGTTGCTGCTGGTCGCGCAAGTGAAAATACATTCGAGGTTGCTGATGACCCGTTCGCATTGAACACCCTCATCTACACATCTGGAACTACTGGTAATCCGAAGGGAGTCATGTTGACCAACTGGAACACGCTCTCCAACATCTTGTGTGTTCAATCCGCATTCAAGGTTTACATCGGCGATAAAAACGCTGCATTCCTTCCTTGGGCTCACTCATTTGGAAGCACTTTTGACTTGCATTGGATGATTCGCTGTGGTGTTCACATCAATTTGATTTCTGAACTAACTCGTATTGCAGATGAGTGTATTGAAATTAAACCTGCAGTTCTTTTGGCAGTTCCTCGAGTCTGGAACAAGTTCTACGATAGAGTCAACAGTCAATTCGAAGATGCAACGGGTGTCAAGAAATTCCTCATCGGAAAGGCAAAGAAATCTGCTACCAAGAGAATTGCAAAAGCAGGTGTCGAATGTGATTCAGTCCCTGCATCTGGATTCTTTGACAAATTCTACGACAAGTTAGTTTGGTCAAAAGTTCGTGCACGCTTTGGTGGAAATATTCGATTCTGTATGTCGGGTGCTGCTGCGCTTTCACCAGATGTTGCAGCATTTATTCAGCAAGTTGGATTCAGTTGCTACGAAGGCTATGGTTTGACCGAAACTTCGCCTTTGGTCGCTGCCAACGGATGGGCAGGACCTGGAACTTCGAAACTTCGATGTGTTGGACGAGTCGCAAATGGCGTCAAAGTTACCATTGATACAAATGCTTGGGACGACCCTGACCGACCTGATGAAGGTGAAATTATTGTTCACGGACCAAACGTCATGAAAGGTTACTGGAATAATGAAGAAGCAACAAAAGAAGTTATCATCGAACCTGGTGTATTCCGAACTGGTGACTTGGGTAAGTTATCATCGGATGGATACCTTTCAATCACTGGGCGTGTCAAGAGTCAATTCAAACTTGAAAACGGCAAATATGTATCTCCTGCACCTCTTGAAGAAAACCTCAAGCTCTCGCCATTGGTTGAACAGGCTGTTCTTGACGGGCGAAACATGTTGAGGACCTTCCTTATCGTCCATCCAAATATGTATATGCTCAAGGCTGCAATGACCGATGCTGGTGTTGATGCCTCTGGTAGTGATGCAGATATTTGTGCTCGTGCTTCTACCCGTGATTGGTTGCTTGCTGAACTCAAGGAAAAGAACATGCAAGCCCCTACATGGAAAGGCTATGAACGTGCAGCAAACCTCATTCTCGACCCTGTAGAATGGACAACTGATAACGATATGCTGACACCATCAATGAAGGTCAAGTTGCGAAATTTGCTGACTCATCATGATGAAGCGATCAAAACACTTTGATTCCTTTTTCAGTCAAGATATTTCCGTAATGTGTACCAAACGGTGTGGCTTGGGCTTTGAATGACTTATGCCGGCAAATAGATTATAGCCTGTCAAGTATAACTTTCATACAATGACAGACAATTTGTCCGAGGTATATTCTTTGTCTGCAACTCGGACAAGGAAGCCATCTTACGGTTCGCTCTTGCTGCCAAAGATTACCCAAAAACCATTTGGGATTTGTTCCTTTGTCGGTTTTCTAACTGGAGTTGCGAATTCACTCATTCTCCCAATCCCCCTCTACATTTCGGTCCCTGCTGGAATAATTCTTGGAATGACAGTATGCTTAGTGGCATGTCCAGGAATGAAGAACTTCTTGGCAAAACACAAACAAAAACAACTGGAAAATCACAGACAATTACTCGCTCGTAAGGGAAGGAATAACGCCTTCACTATGCATGAGTGAAGTGTTCAAACCTTGTTCAACTCATCCAAGTATGAGGTATGGTGTTTATGAGGGGTTGACGGGGGCCGTGAAATGGGGAGAACATGCCACGCCAACTCATCAACATCGAAGGGGTCGACCGAAGTTTCGGCCCTGTTGACGTTTTGCTTGACATCAACCTCTTAGTTCAAGACGGAGACCGAATAGGAATCGTCGGCCATAACGGTGCTGGAAAGACCACACTGCTCAATACCATCAGTGAGCAATCACAGGACGTAGGGGAGATTGAATACGCTCCTGGTATCCGTATCGCATACTTGACACAGATTCGAGACATCGATTCAGATTCTACCATTGAAGAGGAACTCAGTCGGAAAGGACGCCAATTCCAAGAGTTGGAAGAAGAGATTGCCGGTATTGAAGCACAAATGGCTGACCCTGCCTTTTACGAGGGCGATTGGGAAACAGTCATGGAACGCTACTCAGAACTTCAACAAACGCTTGGAGCAAGCGGTGGTGGAAATGTTGCCAATATCGCAAAAGCCACGCTTACACGACTTGGGCTTGACAAGCATCCAATGGATATGAAAGTCAACAAACTCTCAGGTGGGGAAAAAGCAAAACTGGCTCTTGCTCGACAATTGGTTGGACTTGCTGGTGTTGATGTCATGTTCCTCGACGAGCCAACCAATCACTTGGATATCGAAACGACTGAATGGCTTGAAGGATTCTTGAAAGATTTCAAAGGCGCTCAATTAATTGTCTCACACGACCGTTATTTCCTCGACCAAGTGTGCACTCGAATCGTTGAAGTGGATAACCTGCGTGCATGGCCTTGGAAGGGAAATTATAGCCAATTCTTACGTCAAAAGATTGCTACTGAAGCGGCATTGGGAGACATGATTCATACCGTCGAGAAGAAAATTGCCGCTACTACTGGTGCGCTCAAACAAATGAAGCGTGCCAACAAATATGACAAGTCAATTTCTGCAAAACAAAAGATGATTGAGCGAATGCAACAGGAACTGAAAGCACTTCGTGCGCGTGTTCCAAAAAAGCGTAAGCCATTGATTCTCAGCTTGGAAGCAACCGATAAGGCTAGTATGGATGTATTCCAACTCGATGGTGCAACCAAAGTCTATGAAGGACTTGAGCGACCAATTCTCAACAATCAAGATTTAGAAGTTAGAAAGGGCGACCGAATTGGTATTGTTGGCGGCAATGGACAAGGGAAAACCACCTTGCTAAAAATTATCAATGGAGATGAAAAACTAACTAGCGGCAAGAGAGATTTAGCACCTGGGTGTGAAATCGGGTATTTCCACCAAGACCACGCTACTCTTGATTTCGGACTCTCACCTGTTGAGCAAATTCAAAAACTTCGTCCCGACTTCCAATACGGCGACATCCGAGCGGCCTTGGGCCGATTCCAATTCTCTGGCGACCAAGTGACAACCAAATTGTCTCAACTCTCCGGTGGCGAGCGAGCACGTGTTGCCTTGCTCAAATTGTTGCTTGAGGAGAATAACTTACTGTTGATGGATGAGCCTACCAATCACTTGGATATGGATTCAAAAGACACCTTGGAAGAGGCACTCAAGGGCTATGAAGGCTCTTTAATTACCGTTTCACACGACCGATGGTTCCTCGACCAAGTGGTCAACCGCATTTGGGAATTACAAGACGGTGTAGTCACCGTATACTACGGAAATTACACCGATTATATCCGAGCAAAGAAGGGACTTCCACCTCTTGCTGACGGTGAAATTTCCGATATTTGAGCCCCAACTACTAGGGGCTGATTTGATGAACCAACAGCCTGTGGCATCGGCATGGCCGATGAAGACCCTGTGTTTGAGACGACGACCGGTCCGGTTCGCGTCATCACCGCAGCCTCCTTGTTTGATGGCCATGATGCGGCTATCAATGTCATGCGAAGACTGATTCAATCATCTGGAGCAGAAGTAATTCACTTGGGCCACGACCAATCAGCCAAAGCGGTAGTCGATTGTGCTGTGCAAGAAGATGCACATGCGGTGGCTCTAACTTCGTATCAAGGTGGACATGTTGAATATTTCACATATATTCGACAATTACTCGATGAAGCAGGTTGCGAACACGTTCGAATCTTTGCTGGTGGCGGTGGAACTATCACACCGCCTGAAATCAGAACCCTTCACCAATCGGGAATCTCAAAAATCTACTCTCCTGATGATGGCAGAACCATGGGGCTCATGGGGATGATCCACCATTTGATGGGTCTTGCATCTGAAGTTGATTTGATTGATGATTCACGTCTTGCCTCATTGGATGGACCTGTGACGCCAGACGATATGGCGAAAGTTGGTCTTTTGATGACCTTGTCTGAAAGTGCTGATGATGCCACCTTCAAGGCTGCTCTTGATACGGCGCGTTCCTCCAAAAAACAGGTGCCTGTAATTGGGTTCACTGGGACTGGCGGTGCAGGAAAATCAAGTCTTCTCGATGAATTAATGCTTCGTATTCAACGTGATAATCCTGGCAAGAAGGTCTGTCTCTTGTGCGTCGACCCAACACGAAAGCGAACCGGCGGGGCTTTGCTTGGCGACCGTATTCGAATGAATTCTCTTTCCAATAACGACCTATTCATGCGTAGTCTAGCAAGTCGTGGCTCTGGCTCTGAAATCAGTGCTAATCTTGACCGAGCCATCGAAGTAGCCAAGGCGGTTGGTTTCGACATGATATTCTGTGAAACAAGTGGAATCGGACAAGGCAGTGATGCCATAACTTCTGTTGCCGACCATTCACTATATGTCATGACTGCTGAATTTGGCGCACACACTCAACTTGAGAAAATCGAAATGCTTGATGTCGCCGAGATTGTGGTACTCAATAAATACGAGAAGCGAGGCAGTGAAGATGCTTTACGAGCAATTCGCAAGCAAGTTAGACGTAACCGCAATATGTTCGATGTCGAAGATGAAGCATTGCCTGTTGTCGCGACAATCGCCAGCCAATTTGCTGATGGTGGCGTTGACCGATTGTGGTGCAAGTTAGCAGAAATTGTTGGATTTGAAGCCAGTGAGCCGATTGATGAAATGGGTGCTAGCAAGGGGGTTATTCCTCCTGAGCGCATCTCTTACCTTTCTGAAATAGCATCAACAGTTCGTGGATATCATGCTACCAATGAAGGAGTTGCTGAGCAACTACGTCTCTGTCAACACCTTGAGACTGCGGCAACCCATGCAACTGAGCGTGGAGCGAAAGACATCTCAGCAGACCTTCAAGCACAAATCGATGAGATTCTTGAATCAGTAGATTCGGCTCGAAAAGATTTGGCAGAATTCCGTGATTTGGCAGAACAATACTCGAGTGGCGAATTCACCTACCATGTTCGTGGCAAACCGTTTACAGTCAAAACAACAACCGAATCCTTAGCGCATTCTAACATTCCACGTGTTGCTCTACCAACCTTTGCTGATGATGGTGAGTTGTATTCCTTCATCAAGAAAGAGAATGCCCCTGGACATTTCCCTTACACTGCTGGCGTATTCCCATTCAAGCGAACCGATGAGTTATCGGCTCGTATGTTTGCTGGAGAAGGCGAGGCAGAGCGAACCAACCGACGATTCCATTACTTGAGCCAAGGTCAAGACTATGTTCGATTGTCAACCGCTTTTGATTCAGTGACGTTGTATGGTAGAGACCCTGCTCGACGTCCTGACATTTGGGGCAAGGTTGGAAACTCCGGCGTCAGTATTGCAACATGCGATGATGCAAAGCGATTGTATTCTGGGTTTGATTTGTGCAACCCAAATACTTCAGTCAGTATGACCATTAACGGACCTGCTCCGATTATCCTAGCGTTTTTCCTCAATGCGGCCATTGACCAACAGGTTGAGGCTCACCTTACCAAAGCGGGCAAGAAACTCGAATTGAGTGATACTGCATACCGAGGCGATTTGCCTGAAGGCCACAATGCGTTTGGCTTAGCTAGCGTTGGGCGAAGAGGCGATGAAATGGTTGATGCAGCCACCTACGGCGAAATCAAAGCACGAACACTACAGACGGTTCGAGGAACAGTTCAAGCAGACATTCTCAAAGAAGACCAAGCGCAAAACACCTGTATTTTCTCAACCCCATTTGCACTCAAAATGATGGGGGATGTTCAGCAATACTACATTGACCATGGTGTGCGAAATCACTACTCAGTCTCTATTTCAGGCTACCATATTGCTGAGGCTGGAGCCAATCCAATCACACAATTGGCACTGACACTCGCTAACGGATTCACCTATGTTGAATACTACCGAAGTCGAGGTATGGATATCAACAAATTCGCACCGAATCTGTCGTTCTTCTTCAGTAACGGACTTGACCCTGAATACACCGTCATTGGCCGAGTTGCTCGTCGTATTTGGGCCGTAACTATGCGTGACTTGTATGATGCAGATGAGCGAAGTCAGAAACTCAAGTATCACATCCAAACCAGTGGACGCAGTTTGCACGCACAAGAAATCGACTTCAACGATATCCGAACCACCCTTCAAGCACTGCTTGCCATTCAAGACAATGCAAACTCTCTGCACACCAATGCTTACGATGAAGCCATCACAACGCCAACCGAGGAAAGTGTTCGACGTGCACTGGCTATCCAGTTGATTGTCAACAAGGAAAGCGGCTGGACCAAGACTGAGAATCCAATGCAAGGCTCGTTCATTGTCGATGAGTTGACCGATTTGGTTGAAGAGGCTGTGCTGGAAGAATTCGAGGCTATCAGCCGACGAGGTGGCGTTCTTGGTGCAATGGAGACGATGTACCAACGCGGCAAGATTCAAGATGAATCGATGTATTACGAACACCTCAAGCACGATGGTACGCTCCCAATTGTTGGTGTCAACACCTTCCAGAATCCGAACGCACAAGTGTTCGATGAATCGAGTGCCGATGATTTCGAAATGGAATTGGCACGTGCAACTCCTGAGGAAAAAGAGGCGTGCTTAGAGCGTGTTACTGACCGTCAAACCATCGAAGGCGATGCGACTGCAGCTGCACTCGCCCAACTCCAGAACGTTGCAAGGCTCGGAGGAAACGTGTTTGAAGAATTGATGGAGACGGTCAAAGTAGCAAGCCTCGGCCAAATTACTGATGCGCTGTTCAATGTCGGTGGGCAATACCGACGTAACATGTGATTGGACATTCCATGGGATTTAATTTTCCAATTCCTAAGAACTTCTTCAGCCCACAATATGTGATAATATACTTGTAATGCTTGAAAGATATGAGCGGCATGCCTTTGACTACCATAGCAGAACAATCAACTGCAATATTAGCCGAGTTTCTGCATCATATTGCATATTCTGATGAAATTTCTGCTGAAATGAGAGAACTAGCTAGGATTGGTTCAGATGTTATAGCAGCATCAATGCAGGCAGACCAAATTGCTAGATGGTCGCTCAATGGTTTTGGTGTACAGGAT